>ERZ772786.830-NODE-830-length-12234-cov-4.025372_pt1 | contig 12234 bp, 9 predicted proteins | sample MGYA00511473_ERZ772786 | MGnify/ENA primary metagenome ERZ772786 (study PRJEB29015, sample SAMEA2738025) | human oral metagenome | biome: human oral; feature: human-associated habitat; material: saliva | place: China | collected 2252 ...
AAATCAAGTCCTTGGCCAGATAGACATCTGCCATACCTCCGCGGCCAATCTGCTTGATGATTTTATATCGCCCGGCAAAAATTTTGCCGATTTGAATCATGCCTTATCCTCCTTGTCAAAGCGAACCAGAGCAACTGTGATGTTATCCAGTCCTCCAGCATTGTTGGCAAAGCGAATTAAGGTTTGTGTTTTTTCAGACAGGCTGATGTCGCTGGTGACAATGTCACAAATTTCACTGTCTGAAATCATATTAGTCAGACCGTCACTGTTGAGCAGAAGGTAGTCACCATCTTCCAAGGTAATCATGCCATAGTCAGGCTGCACTTCGTCTTTTTGACCAATAGACTGGGTAATGATGTTCTTCTGCGGATGACGTTCTGCTTCTTCTGGAGTAATCTGTCCAGCTTTCAATAAAGCATTAACAAGCGAGTGATCATTGGTCAGCTGACGGTATTCATCACCGCGAATCAAGCCGATACGAGAATCACCAATATGAGCATAGATGGCTTGATTATCAATGATAGCCAAAGCTTCCAAAGTCGTGCCCATGCCCTTGTATTCTTCATCTTGACCAAATTGATGAATGCGCTGATTTTCCTCTTCCAAGTGCTCCGCAAACCATTCACGCACCTGATTCACCGAATCAATCTGTGTATCAACCCAAGCAGCTCCTAAGTCTGTCACAGCCATTTCGCTGGCAATGTTTCCAGCTCTGTGACCGCCCATACCATCTGCCAAGATGATAAGGGTCTTGCCCGCCCGATTCACAAAAAGATTGGCATAATCTTGGTTATTTGTACGCTTTTGACCAACATCTGTTAATAATGAAATTTCCATACTGTCAGTTTCCTCCTCTTATTCCGATATCTTCCTAAATTGACTGATAAAAAATCCGTCGCTTTCATATAATTCCGGCGTAATCAAGATACAGCCGTCTTTGACGATATCTTTTCTTTCATGGTCTAATAAGACTTGCTCAAAATTCGGATGACTGGCCAGAAATTTCTCGACAACCTCAAAATTCTCTTTGGCCATAATCGTGCAAGTACTATAAGCTATTATACCACCTTTACGTAGACTTTGACAAACGCTGTCTAGTATATCCAGCTGAATTTTTTGCAAATTCTCAAAATCTGCATTTTCTTTATTATATTTTATATCTGGTTTGCGGCGAATTAAACCAATACCAGAGCAAGGAGCGTCCACTAGGATTTTATCGAAAGCATCTGGGCCAAAAGTCGCAAACACCTTGGTCGCGTCTAGCTTTTGGGTGGTAATTTTATCAGCCACACCCAGTCGCTCTGCATTTTCTTGGACAAGCTCTAACTTATGATCGTAGAGGTCCAAGGCTGTAATGTGACCGCTCGTCAGATAGGAAGCCATGTGGACAGTCTTGCCACCCGGTGCACTGCAGGCATCCAAAATCTCCTCCTCTCCTTCGATGGCCAGAGTAGGAGCCACCAGCTGGCTAGACTCATCCTGAATCGTAATCACTCCGCTTTCAAAGAGCTGATGACCAGCAAAATGTCCCTGTTTCTTAACTAAGGCTGACGGAGATAAGAGCGAGTCCTCAGCCCCTAAAAGCTGGCGAAGCTCTGCCTTGCGCGACATATCCGTCACGCGAATGCTGGCCTTGCTGCGAACAAAGAGACTGGCAAAGATAGCTAGAGCTCTTTCTTCGCCATACTCTTCTATCAGGTCTTTGACCAGCCAGACCGGCAGAGAATACTGGATCGAATAGCGCTTATTTTTGCGCTTGATTGTTTTAAAATCAGCTACACCCTCACGCTCAATCCTACGTAACAAGGCATTGACAAATTTTTCGCTGCCGCGCTTACGGATTTTCGCAATTTCAACAGCCTCATGAACAGCTGCATGCTGAGGGATTTTGTCCAGATAGAGCATCTGGTACAGACTGAGCATAAGCAGAATATAGAGCCAGTTATCCAATTTGTCCCTATCCTCAATCAGATGGGACAGATACCATTCCAGAGTGATTTTCCGAGCAACTGTGCCGTAAACCAGCTCTGTTACCAGACCTTTATCTGCTTGACTCAGCGGACTTTGACTCAGAGCCCGGTTTAAGGCTATATTGGAATAGGCTCCTTCTTCAAAAACTTCTTCCAAAATTTCCAAGGCCTGCCAACGGGCCGTTTTTTGCTTACTTTCCAAAAGTATCTCCTGTGGACAGGCTGCGCCCCAGTCCATTCAAAAAATCAACGATAGCCATCTTGGGCTTACCAGCAGGCTGAACCGTCTTCAGAGAGAGAGCTCCTTGACCAGTTGCGACCACCAGTTCTTTTTTACTAATAGACAATATCTGTCCCGGCTGACCGCTTCCAGTTGCCATATCTGCTTCGTAAATCTTAAAACGTTGCCCTTGCAGCAAGGTATGAGCTACCGGCCAAGGATACATGCCGCGAATTTGATTGAAAATTTGTCGGTTTGTTTTGCTCCAGTCTATCCGCTCTTCTTCTGGGCTGATATTCGGAGAGAAAGTGACCTGACTAGGATCCTGCGGCTGAGGAATGATCTGCCCTGCCCTGTAGGCTGGCAGCACATCCAATAACAGATCTCGACCAATAAGCGCCAATTTTTCAAAGAGAGTTCCAACATTGTCTGTCTCTTCAATCGGCGTCGCCTTGCTGGCTATCATGTCCCCAGCATCCATTTCCTTGACCATTTCCATAATCGTAACACCCGCTTGCTCATCGCCATTGATCAGAGCATAGTGAATGGGCGCACCACCTCGGTATTTAGGCAGCAAGGAGGCATGAACATTCACCGCAAAATCAACACTGTCCAGCAAGCGGCTAGGCAAAAACTGCCCAAAAGCAGCTGTGACAATACCATCTGCTTCTAAGTTCATCAACTCCTCTAAATCCGAGCTTTGAGCCAGCTTTTCAGGTTGATAAACTTGCAGCCCGTATTCCAAGGCCATCTCTTTTACTGGAGTCATGCGAATCTCTCTTTTACGACCGACGGCCCGGTCCGGCTGCGTCACTACTGCTAATACTTCGTATTGACCGCTGTCCAGCAGTCCTTTTAGGACAGTCGCTGAGAAGTCCGGCGTTCCCATAAATATTATTTTCATCATTTTCAACTATTGATTCCTTCTTTGTTCCTTCCCTTATTATATCAGAAGTCGCCTGCAACTACCTTAATCTCGGCTAAAAAGCTTTACATAAAATTTTGTGGTTCATTATCAATTGTCAGGCGTAAATCTTTATTGTCTCGATTCTGTGTCCAGTCCAAGACTTGATTTAGTGTCGCCTGCAGCTTGTCTTCAAAGCGATATTTGAGCAAAATCTGATAATGATAGAGATTGTGGGTACGGGCAATCGGCTTCGGCGTTGGACCTAGGATTTGCACTTTTTCTGACAGACCGCTTCGCAGAATATCCATAACTTCATAAGCTTTTCGCACTGCTGTCTCTTCATCCTTGTGCGACAGGGTTAGACCGACCGTAAAGTAATAAGGCGGATAACCTAGCTGCCGGCGGATTCCCATTTCATAAGCATAAAAACCTTCATAATCCTGCTGCTTGGCAAATTCAATGGCATAATGATGAGGATTATAGGACTGAATAAAGACTTGACCAGCCTTTTCTGCTCTACCAGCCCGGCCTGCCACCTGAGTCAGCAGCTGGAAAGTTCGCTCTGAAGAGCGAAAGTCCGGCAGATTAAGAGCTGTGTCTGCATTGAGAACGCCAACTAACGTTACGTTTGGAAAATCCAATCCCTTGGCAATCATCTGAGTGCCTAAGAGAATATCTGCCTGACCCTGACCAAAGCTTTCTAAAATGGCTTCATGACTGCCTTTCTTACGGGTCGTATCTACATCCATCCTCAAAATGCGAGCCTGAGGAAAGAGCTGAACCAGCTCATCATAAGCTTTCTGCGTCCCCGTTCCATAATAGCGAATGCTGCGACTGGCACAGTTAGGACAACTCTGAGGAATGTTCTTAGTAAAACCACAGTAGTGGCAGTTCATGGTCTTGGTGTCCATATGCAGGGTCAGAGAAATATCACAGTTAGGACAGCTATCAACGGTCCCACATTCCCGACACATGACAAAGCTGGAATACCCCCGCCTATTAAGCATGAGAACCGTCTGCTCTCCCTTATCCAGACGATTTTGAATAGCCTCTAGCAGGACCGGGGTGAAATTACTGGCCTCATGCTGCCCGATATAATCCCGAAAATCCACCACTTCCACTTGAGGAATCTGCGCCAGCGGATTTGCACGCTTACTGAGTAGCTGAAAATCATAGACACCACGGCTTGCTCGAGCACGGCTCTCCAAACTCGGAGTCGCCGAACCCAACACTAAAACAGCTTGATTGTACTGAGCTCGCAGGAGAGCCACCTCTCTGGCATGATAGCGAGGATTAGAATCCTGCTTGTAGGAGGATTCATGCTCTTCATCAATGATGATGGCTCCAATATTTGTCAGTGGAGCAAAAATAGCTGAACGCGCGCCGACAACAACCTGAGCAGCTCCTCGCTCCACCTTGCGCCATTCATCATATTTCTCACCGTCAGACAGACCTGAATGCAAAATTGCAACTTGGTCGCCAAATCTAGAAATAAAGCGATCAGTAACCTGCGGAGTCAGAGAAATCTCAGGAACCAGCATAATAGCGGTCTTGCCCTGGGCCAGTGCCTCTGCGATGACCTGTAGGTAAACTTCGGTCTTCCCACTGCCTGTGACCCCTTCTAAGAGGACTGGCTGAGAATGACTCTGACCAATTTTCTGAGTGATTGCTGCAACCGCTGCTGCCTGTTCATCATTTAAGGTCAGACTTTGCTGCTGCCGCTCCTTTTGGAAATAAGAAGCAGAACGGCTGATTTCTCTATCTTCAATGCTAATTAGGTTTTCTTTGATAAAGTAATTGATAACATCGCGCGAAAAGTTTTCTCGCAAATCAGCCAAGAGCCGGCTATCTCTCTGTTCCAGCAAGACTTCTTTTAATGCTTGTTTTTTCTTGGCTTGTCGGGGAAGGTCATGATTTTGCAGAGCGGTATGATTGACCTGATACCATTTCTCAGTCTTAATATGCTTCTTGTCCGTCGCCTGATACTCCAGCCGAATGCGGCCAGTCTGGGTCAGTCGCATCAGCTTGGCCTGACTTTTCTTGTCCAAATCAGAAAAGCGAAGGCTGTCCTCCTGACCAAAGATAGCTGAGCGCTCCTCATCATTCAGCAAGTCCGTCGGATAGAGTAGTTTATCATAGCTGGAGTTGAGAAGACTAGGCAGCATGGCCTTTAAAAGGGTAATCTTATAGGAAAATACTGACTTGCGCAGCTCATCCGCCAGCCAGAGCTGTTCCTGGTTTAGTACTGGCCTGAAATCAAGGACTTCCGCAATTTCCTTCAGCTCTTCTTGGCCTCCCGTCTCATCAAAGCCGACCACAATCCCCTGAATCAGGCGATTTCCCTGCCCAAAAGGGATATGGACCCGCATGCCAGCTGCCAGCATCCCTGCAAACTCTTCTGGAATAGCATAACTATAGGGCTTGTCCGTCTGCATCAGAGGAACATCTACAATAATCTTTGCTAGCTTCATATTCTCACCCCACTTTCCTCAACATCATTACAGAAAAAATAAGATTGAGCATCCCCAACCTTAAATCTTCTCACCTTCTTCTTTTTCTTTAGCGATTTGCTCTTTAATCTTGCGTTCTTCTTCTTCTTTACGCAGGCGCTCTTCTTCTGCCCGACGGCGAACTGCCTCGCGCTTGCCTTCTGGATCTGGATGGATAACGACATTGCCGGATTCAATTTCTTCTAAAGCACGAAGAGTGGATTTGACAGACTTGAATTCCTGCGTAGCGGGAGCTCCAGCTTCAAGCTCATGAGCGCGCTTAGCTTCTAAAATAACCAAGGAATATTTTGACGGAACCTTGTCCAGCAAAGTGTCAATAGACGGTTTTAACATCATAATTTTCTACCTAATTTCTAACTTTCTATCGAATAATCGTTTCATTTTTTGGAAGCATGTCCTGATAACGGCCGATAACACGGTCTACTCGGAAATGCTCTGCTTCAATCACGCGCTTGACACGGTCGGCAGCCAGCGGCACCTGATCATTGACAATGGCATAATCATACTCACGCATAAGAGCAATTTCTTCTTTGGCCTTTTCAATGCGCTGAGCGATAATCTCCGCACTGTCTGTCCCACGACCAACCAAGCGGTCTTTAAGTTCTTCTAAGTCTGGAGGAGTCAAAAAAATAAAGACGGCATCTGGAACTTTTTTCTTGACTTGCAAAGCTCCCTGAACTTCAATCTCTAAGAAGACATCAATACCCTTATCCAGCGTTTCATTGACATAAGTCAGAGGCGTCCCGTAGTAGTTTCCCACATACTCTGCATACTCCAGCATCTGGCCCTGGCGAATCAACTCTTCAAACTCCTCGCGAGTGCGGAAGAAATAGTCAACTCCATCCACTTCACCTGGACGCTGAGGACGAGTCGTCATGGATACCGAGTACTGGAATTGGTTATCAGTGCTTTCAAAAATTTCTCGTCTAACAGTCCCTTTTCCTACACCAGAGGGACCAGAAAAGACGATTAGTAAGCCTCGTTCCGTCATCATGTCTCCTTCACAGTCTTTCTATCTAGTGTAACAAAATTAGGCTGATATTTCAAGAGGATAGGAAGAAATGTATGTGTCTAGAGTTTTGAGAAAATAGAAAAATAATCAAGCAATCATACGGAAAACAAAATAGACCAGCAGATAATTCAAGAAAAAAGCAATCTGTTACCAGACTGCTTTTTTCTTTATTTTGCGTAGTCGACGGCCCGCATCTCACGGATAACCGTTACCTTGATATTGCCCGGATATTCCAAGTTGTTTTCGATCTTTTCACGAACATCGTGAGCCAAAATCGTAATCTTGTCATCCTTAATCTTGTCCGGCTGAACCATAATCCGGATTTCCCGGCCAGCTTGTAAAGCAAAACTGTTCTTGACACCCTTGAAACTATTAGCGATCTCTTCCAAATCTTGGAGACGCTTGATATAGCTTTCCAGAGATTCACTGCGAGCGCCTGGCCGAGCAGCACTGAGAGCGTCTGCTGCAGCTACGATAACAGCAATGACACTTTCTGCTTCCACATCTCCGTGGTGGCTGGCAATCGTATTAACAACAACTGGATGCTCCTTGTACTTCCGAGCCAGTTCTGTCCCGATTTCCACGTGGCTGCCTTCAACCTCACGGTCGATAGACTTGCCAATATCATGGAGGAAACCAGCACGGCGGGCTAAATTGGCATTTTCACCAAGCTCAGCAGCAATGATACCGGAAAGTTTGGCAACCTCAATAGAGTGCCGAAGAACGTTCTGACCATAAGAAGTACGGAACTGCAAGCGACCCATGATTTTCATCAAATCAGGATGCAGGTTAGGAGCTCCGATTTCATAAGCAGCGGCTTCCCCGTACTCACGGATACGATTGTCAATTTCCAGACGGTTCTTCTCAACCAACTCCTCGATGCGAGCTGGGTGAATACGGCCATCTTTCAAGAGTGCTTCCATGGTCATACGAGCAATTTCACGGCGAATCGGATCAAAACCTGAGAGAGTAACCACTTCGGGCGTGTCATCAATGATGACATCAATACCAGTCAGACTTTCAAAAGTTCGGATATTGCGACCTTCACGGCCAATAATCCGACCCTTCATACTGTCATCTGGCAGATGCACCGTTGAGTTGGTTTGCTCAGCGACATAATCACCGGCAATACGCTGCATGGCTTGGACCAAGATATTCTTCGCAACCTTGTCAGACCGCTCTTTGATATCTTGCTCCGCATCCCGAATCCTAGTCGCAATCTCTTTAGAAAGCTTGTCCTCGGTCTGCGTCAAAATAATATCACGCGCTTCTGTCTGCGATAGCGAAGCAACTCGCTCCAGCTCTGCTGCCTTCTGCTTTTCAAGTTCCGCTACTTGTTCTTCACGCGCATCAATGTGTTTAGATTTATCTGAGAGACTTTGTTCTTTTTGCTCCAAAGCCTTTTCTTTGTTGCTTAAATTATCGTCTTTGCGGTCAAGGGTAGAAGCACGCTCTGTCAAGCGGCTTTCGATTTGTTTCAACTCTTGACGTTCAGACTTAAATTCTGCATCAACTTGTTCACGATATTTTCTGGCTTCTTCTTTTGCCTCCAAAAGTGCTTCTTTTTTAAGCGAACTTGTTTCCCGCTTGGCTTCTTTGATAATCAAATCAGCTTCACGTTCAGCTTGTCCGCGTAAATTGGTTGCTTCTTGTTCAGCATTTAAAAGAGTAAGCTCTGCAGCTTCTTTAGATGATTTCATCTTAGCCGAGACACTTACATATCCAATCACTAAACCAATGATGGCAGCAAAAACAGACATAATTATAGGAAATAGGTCCATGTTTTTACTCCAAATCTATTTAATTGTTGAATTCAAAATTCCATACTATTCTATCACAAATCTAAAAAATTCACAAACCTATTTTTTGAAATTCAAGAAAGCTTTTGTCCAATTTTTAGAGACAAAATCATCAAAGTTTGTAGAAGCCTGTGCACCAAAACTTTTTCAAAACATAAGCAAGATTGTTCAATTTTTTCATTTTCCTAAGACGCAAACTTTATTCCCAAATAAAAAATTTTTATGCTATAATCAGAGAAGAAAATGTGTATATGAGACAGGCTTTTTCTTCGCTAACAAGACAAACCTATGGCTTGATATCACTAGAAAAACCTTCTCGAACTTGCTACATTGTAAAGGAGAAACCATGTCTAAAGAAGTTATCGTTGAAAGCTTTGAGCTGGATCACACCATTGTCAAAGCGCCTTATGTCCGCCTTATCGGAGAAGAAACTGGTCCTAAAGGCGACATCATTTCCAATTTTGATATCCGTCTGGTTCAGCCTAATGAAGATTCCATTCCGACTGCCGGTCTGCATACCATCGAGCATTTGCTGGCTATGCTGATTCGCAAGCGCATTGACGGCATGATTGACTGCTCGCCCTTTGGCTGCCGCACTGGTTTTCATATGATTATGTGGGGCCAACACAGCTCCAGCCAGATTGCTCAAGTCATCAAATCCTGTCTGGAAGAAATCGCTGAGTCAACTAGCTGGGAAGATGTTCCTGGAACAACCATTGAATCCTGCGGAAACTACAAGGATCACAGCCTTTTCTCAGCCAAAGAATGGGCCAAACTTATTCTCAGCCAAGGAATCTCAGATGATGCCTTTGAACGCCATGTGATTTAAAAAAGTTCTCAAAATCGAGAACTTTTTTTGTGCATGTATAATGAAATCCATCAACAAACTAGAAATCAAGTGAGTCAGCATGACCCGGTCCATTTCCGACGAAGTAGCCAGTCTTACAGTTGATACTGAAGAGGTAGGTGCCGTCTGGCTTGAAGAGGTTGTAGTAGCCGTTTCCTTTGATAATATTGACGCGTTCCAGGATATAGTTATCTCCAGAAATGTAGCCACGCTCACGAGAAGTTTGCAAAATCTTCTCCAAAACGCCAGGATTGAATGTCCAAGCCGGATTATTGACATCATCAATGGCTGCTTGGTTATAAGGGACACGACTGAGGTCTCTCTGCAGATTTACTCCGTTGCTTGGAAGACCATAGCCAGAGTAAGAGTTAGAAGCTCCTGAACCAGAAGCAGATGAACTTGAACCGCCATTTGTACCTGCACCCGTCCCTCCCTGATCAGTAGCTGGAGCTGGAGTTGGTACCTGTTGGCCGCGTCCTTGGGCAATTGCCGCCTTTAGAACTTCATCTAACTTAGCATTGCCACTTGATACATCTGAGAAGGTCGCATTTGTATTGGCCTTGGCTTCCTTGTTCAAGACACCGTCAGTGATCGCTCCGCCGTCAAACTGCGAATTGACACTTTGGATAGCCGAAATCTGCTTGACTAAGGAATCATACTTGCTCTTGGCTTCATCATAGTCTTTGCTGCCTTTTAGCTTTTCAAGTAAGGTTTTTAACTTTTCCAAGTCACCAAATTTACTGTTTTTGACAGCTGTCTGATTGCTATCTGTGAAAAATGCAGCATACTCATCATTAAAGGACTTCAGATCCTTGGCAGTATTATCAGAGCTAGAGGAAGACGAGCTCTTTTTACTGGACTGCGATGTTGAAGAGCTGGAGCTTGTAACGGTCTTGTGGCCCCAATTATGCCCCAGAGCAAAGTAAAGCCCTGTGCCCGCTACAGCAATCCCTAAAAGTCCTAAAACTGGATAAAGGAAAGCTTTTTTCTTGTAGAAAGGTGTCTTAGGAACCTGTAATTCCTTCTCATCAAGCGGCTCCGGAATAGGGCCGTAAGATTTCTTTTGAACGGGAGCAGCAGGAATCGAATCCGCCTGCTCTGAGCGTTGACTGCGAGAACCTAAGGGGTTTGGAGCTGCTTCTGGCTCACTTGCTGTCTCAGTGGCTGTCAACTGAGCTGCTGGAATCTCCTGTTCACTTTCAACCTCTTGCCGTCTTTCTTTGATGAAGTCGGTCAAATCAGAAGATGCTTGCTTAGCCTGAGCCGTTTCCTGCTCCTGCAGCTTTCTGATTTTCTGGGTTTCAAATTTTCCAGCTTCGATTTCCTGACGGTGCTGCTTGATATACTTATCCAGCACATTGTCGCTTTCATTCACACCGGCTTCCAGCTCCTCTTTCTTACGAGTGGCTTGGCCGACTGTCATTTCCTTGGCCTCTTCAAAATCAAGGACCGACTCTTTCTTTTCTTCTTCCGGTGAGTAGTTTTCTTCTTTCGTCACGGCAAATCCTTTCTAATCTAACTGACGTTTGACCCGTTGGCCAAAATACTGATATAAATCAACTTTTAAAGTACCATTATAAAGTTTGCGTTTTTTATCGGCCTGACTGCCGTATTTGCTTTCAAAAGCTTCATCGCTGGTCAGGATAAATTTGCTCCAGGTTTTGAGCGGAGCAAAAGTTTCTCCCATCTCCTGATAGAGCTGAGTCACAGCCTCATCATCTAGGAGGCGCTCCCCGTATGGCGGATTAGAGATAATCACACCATTAATCTTATCTGTATGCAGATCTTGCAGGCGCATCTGCTTAAAGTGAATCTGCTCTGCTACTCCTGCTTGCTCAGCGTTTTTTCGAGCTAGTTCTACCATACGGCCATCGATATCCGATCCAGAAATATCCAGTTGGATGGTCTGATCAATCTGACTGAGTGCAGTCGAGCGAGCCTGGGCTACCAAGTCTTTATCCACCCAATTCCAGTCTTCAAAGGCAAAGGAACGATGGAGTCCTGGAGCTATCTTCATCCCAATCATGGCTGCCTCGATACAAAAAGTACCAGAGCCGCAAGTCGGGTCAATCAAAGGCTTATCTGGATACCAATTGGACAGGAGCAAAATGGCTGCTGCCATATTTTCCTTGATTGGAGCCCCACCCTTATCAGCCCGATAGCCACGTTTGAAGAGACTAGAGCCTGTCGTATCAATCATCACCGTCGCCACATCTTTCAGAATAGAAACTTCTATCCTAAACTCAGCTCCATTTTCCTGCAGGGGCACCCCTTCCGGACGTGCATAATGCTTCTGCAGCTTCTTGACAACTGCCTTTTTAGAAATAGCCTGAACACTAGGCTCATTGTGAAGTTTTGACTTGACACATTTAGCCTTGGCAATAGGAAATTTAGCTCCAAGCGGTATATAATTCTCCCAATCCAGAGCAAAAACTCCCTGAAAGAGCTCTTCGAAAGTCTTAGCAGGAAAACTGCCAACTACAATCTTAATCCGATCGGCCGCGCGCAGCCAGAGATTGGTTTGAATAATGGTACTGACATCACCCTCGAAGCGAACCCTGCCATTTTCGACCTGACAATCAAGCCCCAGCTCTCTGATTTCACGGCCGACGACAGCTTCTAGCCCTGCCGCTGCGGTCGCAATTAAATTAAATTTTTCTTTCATCTCGGCTTTTAAATGGATTCCAATCTATACAAACAAAGGGAGTGAGACAAAAATCGTGATTTCGTCACATCGATTTTCCTCACTCTCCCTTTTTAAATTTTGGGCTGAGAAGGTTTCGCTGCCATTTATCAGCTAGCTCATTACTTGAAATGTCCATCAGACAAATGAAGCAACAGTTAGTTGAACTTGGCAGAGAATAGAGCGCTCAGCCACTCTCTTGCTATTCTATTATAAAATTTAAAGAGGACAGGACTTGACGTCCCAGCCTCAGCCTATATGCAATTTTCTATAAGCCATGTTTTGT
>ERZ772786.833-NODE-833-length-12199-cov-3.306406_pt1 | contig 12199 bp, 7 predicted proteins | sample MGYA00511473_ERZ772786 | MGnify/ENA primary metagenome ERZ772786 (study PRJEB29015, sample SAMEA2738025) | human oral metagenome | biome: human oral; feature: human-associated habitat; material: saliva | place: China | collected 2252 ...
ATGTGAACGCTTAGGGATTGGTGATAAGGGAACGAAGATAGCTGTTATAAAGGCAAATAAGATTATTCCGAAGGTTATTAACGTTATTGAAAGCGTTGGTACTTTCCATATTCCTGAGACTTGCCCAGTATGCCATTCTACTACAGAAGTTAGCGAAAGCGAGGTTAGTGGAACACGCACACTACACTGTACCAATACACATTGTCCAGCTAAACAGCTGAAGAAGTTTGGTAGATTTGTATCAAAAGAAGGTGTAAACATTGACGGACTTTCCGAGCAGACCGTACAGAAATTTATAAACCTTGGTTGGGTTCGTGAATATGCCGACCTTTTCCATCTTACAGAACATGCCACTGAGCTGCGTACAATGGAAGGTTTTGGAAATAAGAGTGTCACTAAGTTATTGGCTGCTATTGAAAAAGCGCGTAATGTAGAAGCACGTCGTCTGCTCTTTGCTTTAAACATTCCCCTTGTTGGACAGGATGTTTGTAATCGTCTTTTATCAGCTTATTCATTGGAGGAACTTATTAAAACAGCTACAGAAAGTGCTGCAGAAGATGTCTTCTCAACCATTGCTGGTATTGGACCAGAGAAAAGTACGAGCTTCGTTCGCTGGATGAAGGATGAAGATAACCACGCCATGCTACATAATCTGTTGCTCGAACTAAATATCAGTCAACAATCATCAACCCTAACAGGTAGCAGTTGTCAAGGATTGACGTTTGTCGTTACAGGTGATGTACACCACTATAAGAACCGCAACGAACTAAAAGCTTACATTGAAAGCCAGGGTGGTAAGGTCACTGGCTCTGTGTCAAAATCCACTAATTTTCTTATTAATAATGATGTGGAAAGCACCTCGGGTAAGAACCAGAAGGCAAAAGAACTTTCTATTCCTATCATCTCTGAAGACGAATTCATTGCTCGCTTTACACTCTCTAATACTGAAAACAAAGATAAAAAAGAGGAGAACAATGAGCCTTCACTCTTCTAAAAGCACCCATAACCCGTCGAATTTAAATAATCAAACATACAGAATCATGAGACAAACAAAAAGAATCCTAACAATGATTACGGCAGTCCTATGCCTTTTCATGCACCCTATCATCGGCTATGCACAGGAGGAGACGAATGGGAACAGTAAAAACGCAGAGAAGAAGGGACACGGTAAGATCCTCATTGTCTTCTTCTCACACACAGGAGAGAACTATGCCGTAGGCAACATTGAAGTAGGCAACACCAAAATGGTAGCTGATTACATTCGCGATGTGACCGGAGGTGATGAGTTTGAGGTGGTTAGAGAGACTCCTTATCCTAAAACTTACAAAGAGGTAGTAGAGGTTGCAAAAAAGGAAAGATACGGCAATGAATATCCCCCATTCAAAGGAAAGGTAAATAACATTGACGACTATGATGTTGTATTCCTTGGTGGTCCAGTATGGATTCATAGCTATCCCCAGGTGATGTTTACTTTCATGAAGCAGTATGACCTGAGCAAAAAGACACTCATACCATTCCTAACACATGAAGGAAGTGGCTTGGGTTACGCTGTCCAGGATATAAAGAAGATTTACCCAGATGCTAATATCCTCGGTCCAGAGGCTTTCTATGGTCATGAGGTTCGTACAGATATGAGTAAGGTTAAAGTGTGGTTAGAGACACTGGGATATAAGAAATAAATAGACAAGAGTAACCTATAAGCAAACGAAGAGATATGGTTATCTGATTAAAAGCCAGCCCTTCTGAAACAGAAAAGGTTGAATTCTGAAACAGGAGTTCAACCTTTTTATATGACTATAACTATCAAAAGAGAGGCAGAGTATACTCTTCATGTGAAGGAGACGCAACCCTTTACAAAGTATTAAGCCCTCCGCACTACTGGTGTTTACCAACAGCTCCATAGGTGCTGAGCATCAGCTCCACTGGTGCTAGGCTGCAACACATATAGAATATAGCCTTAACCGTAACATATATGGCTTACACAAAGAAGCCACATCAGTTCCCTTGTCAGAGAAAAGATGTGGCTTCTACCATTTATCTTAACGTAAAATTACGTTTGCTTTAGAATTATCAATCTGTCAGCTTATTTATTTCTGAATACCAATCCGTCACCAAAGCAGTCAATGATAACAGGTTTCTCACTGTTGACAGAACCAGAGAGGAGTGACTTACTGAGGTCATTCAGTACGTAACGTTGGATTGCTCTCTTCACAGGACGAGCACCAAACTCTGGGTCATAACCAACTTCTGCAAGATAATCAATAGCTGGATCTGTCCACTGAAGGTCGACACCTTGTGCTCTTAAGATCTCTTTTACACGCTCAAGTTGTAAGCGAACAACACCACCTATCTGCTCCTTCGTCAATGGCAAGAACATAATAGTCTCATCAATACGGTTGAGGAACTCTGGTCGGATAGTCTTCTTCAGCATATCCATCACTGTAGTCTTAGCCTTACTGATAACCTCTTCACGGTTCGTATCATTGAGTTTCTCGAACTCCTGTTGGATAAACTGTGAACCAAGGTTTGAAGTCATGATAATGATTGTGTTCTTAAAGTTCACCGTACGACCCTTATTATCTGTCAATCTACCGTCATCCAACACCTGCAAAAGGATATTGAACACATCAGGATGTGCTTTCTCTATCTCATCAAAGAGCACAACAGAGTAAGGCTTACGGCGCACCGCTTCTGTCAACTGACCACCCTCATCATAGCCAACATACCCCGGAGGTGCACCGATAAGGCGGGAAACACTAAACTTCTCTTGATATTCGCTCATATCAATACGTGTCAACTCATCATTGAAGAGATAATCAGCTAAAGCCTTAGCAAGCTCCGTCTTACCCGTACCAGTTGTACCAAGGAAGATGAATGATGCAATAGGTTTCTTTGGATCTTGAAGACCTGCACGAGAACGACGCACGGCATCAGCTACAGCAGTGATAGCCTCATCCTGTCCAATGACACGTTTATGGAGTTCGTCCTCCAAATGGAGCAATTTATCCTTTTCACTTTGCAACATACGTGTAACAGGGATACCAGTCCAACGACTTACAACCTCAGCAATGTCATCAGCTGTAACTTCCTCACGTACCATGGCATTTCCACCCTGCGTTGCTTGCAATTGCTTTTGAATGTTCTTTATATCGTCCTGCAACTCTTTCAGCTTTGAATACCGAATCTCTGCAACACGCTCATAGTTACCTTCACGCTCAGCTCTGTCAGCCTCATACTTCAGATTCTCAATCTCTTGCTTGTCCTGCTGAATCTTGTTAACCAGTCCACGTTCGCCTTCCCACTTTGCTCGGAAGCTATGCTCCTGTTCCTTGAGGTCGGCAATATCCTTATCGAGCTGTTTGATTTTCTCTGTATCATTCTCACGTTTGATAGCCTCCCGTTCAATCTCAAGCTGTTTCAGACGACGTGTTATCTCGTCCAGTTCCTCTGGTACAGAATCACGTTCCATACGTAGTTTCGCTGCAGCCTCATCCATTAAGTCGATGGCTTTATCAGGAAGAAAGCGGTCAGATATGTAACGTTCAGAGAGTTTTACTGCAGCTATACAAGCATCATCTTGTATACGTACTTTGTGATGGTTCTCATAACGCTCCTTCAATCCACGGAGAATAGATATAGCATCAAGCTCATCAGGCTCATCAACCATTACTGTTTGGAAACGACGCTCCAATGCTTTATCCTTCTCAAAGTACTTCTGATACTCGTTCAAGGTTGTTGCACCAATGGCTCTTAGCTCTCCACGAGCCAAGGCTGGCTTCAGAATGTTAGCTGCATCCATGGCTCCTTCGCCTCCACCAGCGCCAACCAGTGTGTGAATCTCGTCTATGAAGAGAATAATATTACCCTCCGACTTCATCACTTCATTAATAACACTCTTCAAACGCTCCTCAAATTCACCCTTATACTTAGCACCTGCCAACAGTGCACCCATATCAAGCGAATAGAGTTGCTTATCTTTTAGATTCTCTGGGACATCACCTCGTACAATACGCTCAGCCAACCCCTCAACGATTGCGGTCTTACCAGTTCCTGGTTCACCAATGAGAATTGGGTTGTTCTTCGTACGACGAGATAGAATCTGCAACACACGACGAATCTCTTCATCACGACCAATTACAGGGTCAAGCTTTCCTGCACGTGCATCCTCTATCAGATTACGTGCAAACTTCTCCAATGATTGATAGTTCTCATCACCGCTTTGTGTCTGAACCTTCTGACCTTGGCGCAAGTCATTGATAGCTGCCGTCATCTCTTGCTCTGAGCAACCCGCATCCTTCAAGATACGACTTGCGGTTGAATTGACTGCCAATAATGCTAGCAACATAGGTTCTATGCTAACGAACTCGTCGCCAAATTTCTGTGAGATATCCATTGTACGCTGCATTACCTGGTTACTTTCTGACGAGAAATAAGGCTCTCCGCCACCTGAAACCTTCGGCAAATGCGCTATTTCATTCCCAATAGCACTCTCTACAGTCTGTATATTGACGCCCAATTTCTGGAAGACGTAAGAGACAACATCCTTACCTTTGTCCATCACACCAGCCAATAAGTGCAACGGCTCAATAGTCTGCTGACCATTTCGCTGCGCTGTATTTACTGCGCTTTGAACTGCTTCCTGGGCTTTTATTGTAAACTTATCAAATGTCATATATATTAATCTCCTATTCTTTTATTGTTCTTATTTTGTTTTCTTACCACTCTCTGTCAAACTATATACCCATCGATATTTTACGACAATATGGCAGTCTGGATAGACAAAATGTCTTAATTTGTGACATTCCACAATATATTTGACCATGATTCTCAGACATTATAAGGATTACAGTATACCCTTTTAGTCGTAAGGAGTCATGTGAAAGAAGGTCGTAGAAAACCTATACTAACAAAAAGGTCGACAGTTTTTGAAGAACTGTCGACCTTTTTTGTTGTAAAAGCCTTAATAAATGAATATATACTCTGAAGAGCTAGTTCGCCAAAAGCTATCGTTTGACACGTACACCTTATTATATTATATTCCTTCGGGCTCCGGAACCAAGCCCTCAATATATTTACATAGGATACTGATGCCCTTCACATTCTCTCCACCCTGCGGTATGATAAGGTCTGCATACCGCTTCGTAGGCTCAATAAACTGTTCATGCATGGGTTTGAGAACCTCAAGATAACGCTCAACAACCATAGAAACCGTACGGCCACGATCAATCGTATCACGCTGAATATTACGTATCAGACGCTCGTCAGGATCACAATCTACGAAAATCTTAAGGTCCATCATGTCACGCAAGCGCTTATTACTTAATGCCATAATACCCTCCACAATAATGACAGGCTTCGGTTCTACATGGATAGTCTCAGGCAAACGATTATTGAGAATATAACTATAGGTCGGTTGCTCTATGGCATGACCATTACGTAACTCATTTACTTGTTTAATTAATAGCTTCCAATCAAATGCATCAGGATGGTCAAAATTGATTGCTTTACGCTCCTCTACTGTTAAATGAGTTGTATCATTATAATAAGAATCTTGAGGGACTACAGCTACATAATGGGGAGGAAGGCTCTCAACAATTTTCTTCACTACAGTGGTCTTACCAGATCCTGTACCACCGGCAATACCTATAATAGTTATCTTATCTTCCATATTTTTATGAGTTTAAGGAGTTGAAAAGGATTACTACGTGAACTAAAACAAAGTTACTAAACATACATAACTATCCTATCCTAGTCATCCAATAATCCAACTTCACTCAACATCTGTTTGTAATATTCTGCTTTTTTTTCCACTTTCATAGGATAGGCACGACTGCTACTGGGCTCTCGATAAAGCCGAATCGTTCGTCCTTCGAATGTAAATTCCTTATAATCTCCCATCTTCATCTTATGAGCATCAATCTGATAATGGTCCGTAAACACCTTCGTTGCCAGCTGTCCTGCAGCCAAAACTGCCTTACATTGAGGCAGAACACGAAGCATGTGATCAAGATCAGCGGGCTCTACTATCTCCAAATCCTTATCTGAAGCCGTACCCGTTGTACGCCGAATACGCAATGCAGTGTCAAAGATTGCAATGCCCTTATCTTTTAAAAAGGTTCTAAGCAGATCAAGTTTATAGGTTTTATTAGCCTCATCCACAAAATACTTCTTATCCTCGAAGAACACATAACCAAATATTCGCCACATATCATTGGTATAATTTGGATAATACCATTCCATACACCAGCGTTTCGGTGCCGGTGGAAAAGTACCTAAAAGCAGCAGCTTTGCATTGGACGGCAACCAAGGTTCAAAAGGATGAGTCTCTATATCCATTATCTTTTGAGAGAGTTTTAATTAGAATTCCAAAACTTCAAGGAGTTTAATTATTTGTTCTGACTATTCTATAGTTAGTCTATTACCGTTCCTTAATGAAGTAAGCAACAACAGGAAGGTGGTCAGAGTAGCCATCCAGCCAAACTCCTCCAGCCGTAGTACGTTTCGTATTCCCTTTATATTTACCAGCCTCCTGAAACAAATAATCACGCCGAAAGATCTGATTTTTCCAGAACTTCAATTCAGAATAATCCTTCTCACCATTCTTATTAAGAAGGTTCGGAGTCATAATAATTTGATCAAAAAGATTCCACTTACCCTGATACTGAAGAGTACCAGTGCCCTCTTTCACCAAAATATTATACCAAGGATTATACATATCATCAGGACCAACCTCACTAATCTCAGGCTTAGCAGATAAGCACTCATACATACTCTTATTCGTTGGATCATCATTCATATCACCCATCACAAGAACCTTTACTTTAGGGTCTTGACGCAGAAGAGAATCTTTCAGAACTTTTATCTGCTTACCACCCAACTCCCGATAGTAAGAGCCAGCTCCACGACTTGGCAAATGACAAACAATTACAGTAACATGTTCACCGGCTAACGTCCCACTTACGGTGAGGAAGCCACGTGTTGCACGAGTACTGTCTTGCGGAAGATCGTAGACATAAGGTACCAATTTCGAATCACGAACTGTAAAGAGCTTTGGATTGTAAATCAAAGCACAATCAATTCCGCGATGATCAGGCCCCTCTATATGTACATACTTATACCCTCGAGCTGCCAAAGCGGGTTGGGAGATAAGGTCATGCATTACATGATCATTCTCAACCTCAGCCAATCCAATTACAGCACAACCAACATTCGGCAAAACATCTGTCCCCATTTCTGCCAACACTGTTGACATATTACGTAATTTGTGGGAATATTTCATCTCATTCCAATGGTAACTTCCATTAGGAGTAAAGTCATAATCATTCTTCCCTTCATCATGTACACAGTCAAAAAGGTTCTCCTGATTGTAGAAACCTATTGCATAAACAGAGAACTTTTTTTGCGCAAATGCAGATGCACTAAGGATGAAAACGCACGCAAGAACAAATAGTTGTTTCTTCATTACTTTATCAAATGTAATTGTTTGTAATCTAAAATCCTGAGCAACCTCTTCCATTTTAAGGAGAGAGAATTGGCTTTGCAAATATCGGTAATTAATCCGACATTTAGGCATCTTTCTCAAAAAATTAATCAAAAAGCCTTTCTTTTTTAAAATTTATTTCGTTACTTTGCACTCAAAGTATAACATATATTAATATAACTAATTATGCAGAAAAAGCTGACACTTGCCGTCTTGGCGCTATGCAGTTCATCAATGCTATTTGCACAGAACACAAATACAAAGATGAGCCAGCAAGAACAGACTGCCAACACTATGGATGAATCGGCATTCACCTTCACTGAAGCGCAGCTGGGTGAAGACAATGATATGAATGATAATGTCACGATTCTTAACTCTAATAGTAACGTCTATGCTTCACAAGTAGGATTCTTGTATTCTCCAATGCGCTTCCGCTATCGTGCACTAAACCAGAAGTACAATGATATTTACATCAATGGAGCACCGATGAATGACATGGAAAGTGGTCAGTTCCGCTACTCTATGGTGGGTGGTATCAACCAACAAACACGTAATGTAGATTTTTCTTTGCCTTTTGAGAATAATAATTTCTCTATGACAGGATTAGCTGGGAGCAACAACTATGACTTCCGTGCAGGATCAATGGCTGCTGGGCACCGTATCACTCTTTCTGCTGCTAACCGTAATTACACGCTTCGCGGTATGTACAACTATGCTACAGGATTTAATGCCAAAGGATGGGCTATTGCTGCTAGTGTAGCTTATCGCTGGGCTAACCGCGGTTATGTTGAAGGTACTTTTTACAATTCATTATCTTACTACTTTGGTGTTCAAAAGAAATGGAATAATGGGCATTCATTAGCTTTATCAACATGGGGTAACCCGACTGAACGTGCTTCACAAGGGGCAAGTACAGATGAAGTCTATTGGCTCGCCAATAATTACCAATACAATCCCTATTGGGGATACCAAAATGGGCACAAGCGTAATAGCCGAGTGGTAAATGATTATGCCCCATCTGCTATACTAACATGGGACTGGGATATCAATAAGAAGATGAAACTCACAACGAGTCTCTTCACTAAATACTCAATGTACAAGAGTACGAAGCTGAATTATAATAATAGCGATAATCCACAACCAGACTATTGGAAGAACCTTCCAAGTAGTTACTTCGATGTATGGAACGAAAACGATACACGCTATCGCACATCACAGGCATACTCTGATTGGAAGACAGCTGTTGCATGGTGGGGCAACAAGGAGAATCGTCAGATTCAGTGGGATCGCCTTTATTATGCTAACCGGCAAGCTGCAGCAAATGGACAAGATGCGCTCTATTATCTCCAGGCTAAGCATATTGATAATCTAACAACAACCTTATCATCAACACTTACCAATCATATCGGCAAGAATAAGGTTTTCAACATTGGTCTCACCCTTGGTCAGAACTTCGCTCATCATTATCAAACAATGGAAGACCTATTAGGTGCGAAAAGTTTCCACAATGTAAATACTTACGCTATTGGAACCTATGCTGCTAATGACCCACGCATACAATACGATCTAAATACTATGGGAACAAAAGGTTTAGGCAATCTTGTATACGAAGGGGATAGGTTCGGCTACGACTATAATATTAACGTTCGTCGTGGGCAACTATGGACAAATTTTTCACAGACATTCAGTAAGATATACTACATGGTAGCTGGAAAAATAGGCTATGATGACATATACCGTATTGGGCACATGCGCAATGGAATGTTCGCAGACAACTCTGCAGGAAAGAGCAAGCATGCTGATTTCTTATCAGGTGGACTGAAAGCAAGTACAACCTGGACAATTGGTGGGGGAAATGTTCTCTCTATTGGATTAGGGTATGAGCATCGCGCACCAAACGCAAGCAATGCCTTCGCTTCACCAGAAATGAACAATGACTTTGTACTAAGCCTTCACAACGAACGTATATTTTCAAGCGAACTCAGCTATCAATACTCTGGCAGTTGGCTACATGCTAACCTCAGCGGCTATTACAACCACATGACACATGTAACAGAATGGCAGAACTTCTACTTCGATGATGCAAACTCCTTTACTTATGTCAGCATGACAAACATGAACAAGAACTACTATGGAGTAGAGTTAGGACTTGATTTCAAGATCAATAGCTTCCTCAACTTCAAAGCTTTAGGGACTTGGAGTGAGGCTAAGAATGCAAATAATGCAGATGTTATCTATATGAACTCAACAAAGAGTACATATAATAAGGATGTGGTTTACAATAAAGGTATGCACGAGGCAAGTACTCCTCTGAGTGTTTACAGTGGTATTCTGAGCTTCCACAAAGCTGGATGGTTTGTAGATCTTAGTGGGAACTACTACGATCGCATATATCTTTCATACGCACCAAGTCTTCGTTACGGCAACACACTGCGTACAATGGGTACAGCACTGGGCGGAATGGATGCCGATGGCAACTATACTCCATATGCACAAAGCGAAGGAAAAGGCGGATTCATGCTTGATGCCTCTATTGGCAAGAGCCTTTATCTGCGCCATGGTAGCCTTTCTATCAATTTAATGATTACCAACTTACTAAATAATCAGAAGATTGTAAGTGGAGGATATGAGCAAAGTCGTAGCAATTATACCGTCAACAGGGCGACAGGTGCAGCAACAACACGTGCATACGACTTCTATCGTAACCCTAAGAAATACTACGTCAACGGTATCAATGGTATGTTGAATGTTGCATACAAGTTCTAAAACTAAAGAATAAGAATTTATTATGAAGGAAATTAAATATTTAATGATAACAGCTGTCTGTGTACTTTTTGCTTCATGTATGGGAGACAGTTACGCTGGGATTGACGAAAATGCGCCAGTTCCTTATGGCAATAATGAGTTAACAGAGACCAATGTTATAACGATTGCCCAACTGAAAAATGACTATGCGACATACATTGCTACCGACTATCGTGATGGTCAAAGTTTCGCCAAAGTAACTGATGATGTGAAAATAAAGGCTATCGTGACAAGTTCAGATGCTCAAGGTAATATTTATCAAGAGCTAGCTTTGCAGGATGCAACTGGTGCTATCATCGTGAGTGTAGCACAAGGCGGACTTTATGGCCCATTACCTGTTGGTACTGAAATATTAGTTAGCTTAAAAGATCTTTACGTAGGTAACTATGGTAAACAAGCCCAGATTGGAATGCCGTCAAAGAATGCCACTGGGGCAGATGTTATAGGGCGTATCAGCCGTGCCACATGGGATCAACATTATAAGATATTGTCTACAGGGCATATAGTAGAACCAACATTATTTGCAACAGGTACGAATCCTACAACATGGAATCTTGACACAGATGGTGGAAAGCTCGGCATTATTCGTAATGTAAGTTTTAAAAGTAGTAACAACTCTAAGGCTACTGACACATTTGCAGATCCAAACGGTGGCGCAGGTAGTGTAAGTTGGACTTTAAATGAACAAGATGGAAGAAAGGTTATCGTATATAACAGTAACTTTGCAGACTTTGCTAACGCTAAAGTCCCAACAGGGAAGGTTGACATTACGGGGATTATCAAGCGATTCAACAACCAATGGGAAATCATTATTCGTTCTCTAGACGACATCAAGGCAGTTGAGAAGGTTGACCCATTCAAGGGACTCCCTGGCAAGGGTGATGGTACACAAGCTAATCCTTTGGACATTACACGTGCATTGGCCTACGCTAAGTTGAACAAGAAGGACCCCAACACTTACTATATCCAGGGGGTTATCTCACAGATTGATGAGGTTTCGACTCAATATGGTAATGCTCGTTACTACTTGTCTAACGATGGTTCAACTACTGACCAGCTACAGGTGTTCCGTGGCTTGTACTTGAATGGTGATAAGTTCACTAACCCTTCACAGATTAGTGTAGGCAAGAAGGTTCTTATCCTCGGCACTTTAGATTACTACGAACCAACCTCAAATCCACAGGTTGGACGCAACAGTAAGATTATCTCTATTAATTAATAAGACAAATAACTAAACAAAATATGAAAAAGATTATTTATTCGATGATGGCATTGGCATTCTCTGCCTCAGTCTTCACCAGTTGCGAGGATGTTCCTGCACCATACAATATGACATTTGAAGACAGTAACGTCAATCCTACGCCACAACCAACAACAGACTTAAACACAGAAACAACTGCATGGACAGTTGCTGAGGCTGTCCAAAAGATACAGGCAGGACAGACGTCTAATGGTGAAGCATACGTAAAAGGTGTCATCTCTGCCGTAACATTCTATGATGCAAATCACAAGAGTATTACATATTACCTCTCAGACAATGGTACAGATCAGACTTTACAGGTATACTCAGGCAAAGGACTAGATGGTGCTGACTTTGTTGCAAAGACAGATTTACAAGTTGGTCAGACTGTTGTTGTGAAAGGTAACCTCAAGTCTTTCACGAACAAACAGGGACAGACTATCATGGAAATAGATAGAAGCAGCAAGATCATTACTATCAACAATTCCGTTAGCCCTACTCCACAGCCAACAACAGACTTGAACACAGAAGCCACCGCATGGACTACTACAGAAGCTGTCCAAAAGATACAGGCAGGACAGACATCTAATGGTGAAGCATACGTAAAAGGTGTCATCTCTGCTGTAACATTCTATGATGCAAATCACAAGAGTATTACATATTATCTCTCAGAC
>ERZ772786.836-NODE-836-length-12182-cov-2.242847_pt1 | contig 12182 bp, 10 predicted proteins | sample MGYA00511473_ERZ772786 | MGnify/ENA primary metagenome ERZ772786 (study PRJEB29015, sample SAMEA2738025) | human oral metagenome | biome: human oral; feature: human-associated habitat; material: saliva | place: China | collected 2252 ...
TTTACGGCAGGCTATGCTCTCAGCGATCAAGTCCGTCTTATCGTTGGTTACGATTGGTTGGGAGCTTCGGAAGGGCACGACAGTCTCTTTGCTAACTACAAGGATAATTCGGAGTTTTGGTTCAAGGCTCGTTATAGTTTTTGAGTTTTCTCCCTCCTTTCTCGTTGGGGAGTATCTATCTTTTGCGGCAAGCTGCCTCTCTCTAGAGGGGTAGCTTGTTTGTTTTTGTTCCTCCCGAAGATGCTTCTTTATCTTTCTAAGGAGCAAGTGAGAGGTGCATAAATGTCAAATGTTGCTTGAGGTAAATGTTAGATGTTGCTTTTCCGATTTTCTCTCTATATCGCTTATTTACAGTGGTATTTGTTCGTGTAATGTCAAATGTTTCGTTTGCGAACCGATATATGATGCCTTCTATCACTAAAATGCTTTCGGCGGAAGGCTTTCTGCCCGAATCACTATAATTCTTTCAGTTTGGGATGAAGGTACGGATGGCTTCCCCCTTTCCCTTTGACCTGTCTTTGTTCATGTTTTTACTATTTCTACGAGAGCATTCTTCGCGCTATTGTGCGAAGATTTGGTATCTTTACACCCCGAACAGCGAAGACCTGTCCCATAAGAAAGAGCGATTGAGAGAATAGAATGAACGAACAGATTGCCCCAATTGGTATTTTTGATTCCGGTTATGGTGGGCTTACCATTTTGCGAGAGATTCGTAAACTAATGCCTCAGTACGATTATCTATATTTGGGAGATAATGCTCGCTCTCCGTATGGTAGTCGCTCCTTCGAAATCGTCTATAAGTTTACATTGCAGGCTGTAGAGCGTCTGTTTGAGATGGGGTGCCCTTTGGTTATCTTGGCGTGCAATACGGCGTCTGCCAAGGCATTGCGTACCATTCAGCAGCAAGATTTGCCTCAGATGAGCGACCCCTCTCGTCGTGTATTGGGGATTATTCGTCCCACGGTGGAGGCTGTTGATACGATCACATCGAGTAAGCATGTGGGTATCTTGGCAACGGAAGGAACCGTCAGCAGTCATAGTTATCAGATGGAGATTGCGAAGCTTTTCCCTCACATTATCGTGAGTGAGGAGGCTTGCCCCATGTGGGTTCCTTTGGTGGAAAACGGCGAAGCCGATAGCCCTGGAGCCGATTATTATGTACGCAAACACCTTGATGCGCTACTTTGCAAGGATAAGGCAATTGACACAATTGTCTTGGCATGTACCCACTATCCCTTGTTGCGTCAGAAGATTAAAAGACTTATTACTCCCAGTATTACGGTAGTATCCCAAGGGGAGTACGTGGCTTCTTCGCTGCAAGATTACCTTGGGCGACATACGGAGATGGATGCTCGTCTATCCAAATCCGGTTCTATCCGTTATCTGACAACGGAGCAAGCCGATAAGTTTGCGGAGAAGGCCTCCGTTTTCCTCGAAGAAAAAGTACAAGCTGAGCAGGCTACAATCGATTAGCCTCCGGAGTATAAATAGAAAAAGAAACATACTAGATAGATCCTTCCCTATGAAAAGAAAAATCGTTTTTACCATTATCTCTTTTGTTGCAATTGCCGCACTTTCTCTTTCGTGCTGCGCTAAGAAAACGAGCAAAGCGACCCTCGATGGGTTGTGGTTTGTGCAGGTTCTTAATGATAATCCTATAGAACACTCCGAAGGGAAAAAGGAGATGACTCTTGTGTTTGATACCAAATCAATGCGCTTTGGAGGTATGGGGATTTGCAATAGCTATGGAGGAGATTTCCAAATGACGCCCGAAGGTGCTTTTACGGTCTCCAATATTATATCTACACGCGTTGGCTGTGAGGGGATGGCTTTAGAGACAAGTTTCTTTAGAACGCTGGAGAAGTCTGCCAAGATAAAGGTCAAAGGTGATAAGGCGGAGCTGTACGATGCCGCAGGAAAGTTGATTGTGGTATTGCAACGTCAAGCTGAGAAGTAGGTCTTAGTAAGAGTAGATAAAACTATAAAGGCAATGAATATCCGTATTTCCGTACGTCCTTTTTGGGTTGCGATGGCTCTGCTTATGCTCTCCTCTGCGGGGGTACAGGCTCAGCAGGGTAAGCGTCTTTTCTCCCTTAAGGAGATTACAAATTGGCATTTTTCTCCTAGAGGAGCCGGAGGGTCTTTTCGCTCGATGGTGGATGGACGCTACTATACGACACTCAACGATGCCCACACCGCCATTGTGCAGTATGAGTTTGCTACGGGGCGTGAGGTAGCCACTCTTTTCGATCTTTCGCAGCTAGCGTCGCGTACTATTAGCAAGAATGGTGACTTTAAGACGCCCGAGAAAATTGATGATTATCAGATATCTCCTTGTGGTCATCATATCTTGATTATGACGGAAAGGGAGCGGATTTATCGCCGTTCGTCTCGCTCTACGACTTATCACTACGACGTGCGTCGTAAGCAATTTGAGCCCCTCAGCTCCGGCAAGCTGATGATCCCCACCTTCAGCCCTGATGGACGTATGGTCGCTTTTGTGCGAGATAATAACATCTTCATTCGCAAGTTCGACTACAACAGCGAGGTGCAAGTAACAACCGATGGCAAGCGCAATGAAGTAATCAATGGGGCTACCGATTGGGTCTACGAGGAGGAACTCTATTGCACGAAATTGCTCACATGGAGCCAAGATGGTGGCTATTTGGCATTCGTTCGCTTCGATGAGTCGGAGGTGCCGGCTTATAGCATGCCTATCTATGGGAATGGCCTTTACCCGGGAGAGTACACCTACAAATACCCCAAGGCCGGAGAGAAAAATTCGTCCATATCGCTGCATGTCTACAATGTGGATCAGAAGGTAGTACGCCCCGTGTCTCTCCCCATTGACAAGGAGAGCTACATCCCTCGTATTGAGTTTACGCCTATAAACAATGCTTTGGCTGTGTGCACTCTCAATCGCCATCAAAATGACTTCCGACTTTTCTTGGTAGACCCTGCAACGCTTATTGCCAAGCAGACCCTAAGAGACACCGATGAGGCATATGTAAAAATCGAATGGGTGAATAGCCTTGCGATTGATGCCAAGGGCTTTACTATGGTGAGTGAGGCGGATGGCTATGCACACCTCTATCGCTATAGCACCACGGGTGAGCGTGTTCGTCAATTGACAAAGGGGGAATGGGATATTATCACCCTTTATGGTGTGGATAAGGAGGGGAATGCTTACTATCAAGCTGCCGATGAGACCCCTATTATCCTCAAAGTTTCGCCTGCGGGTGAGACCAAGGTTCTTGCCGGTGAAGCTGGTATTAACCAAGCTACTTTTAGTCAAGACTTCTCCTACTTCCTCAATGTGTATAGCAGCAGCTCTGTAGCTCCTCAGTACACAATCCGATCTAGTAAAGACGGCAAGATACAGCGCACGCTCGAGGATAACAAAGAGCTGACTGACCGACTTTCGAAATATAAATACCTACCCAAGGAATTTATCCAACTTGAGATTGGAAAGGGAATTATCCTAAATGGTTGGATACAGAAGCCTGTGGATTTCGATCCCAATAAGAAGTATCCTCTCCTCATGGTGCAGTATAGCGGTCCCGATTCGCAAGAAGTGCTTGATAAGTTTGAGATAGATTGGGAGTTTGCCCTTGCACAAGAGGGCTACATTGTAGCCTGTGTAGATGGTAGAGGTACCGGGGCTAGAGGGCGAGAATGGCGCAAGTGCACCTATCTGAATTTGGGTATTCTAGAGAGCGACGACCAGGTAGCGGCTGCCAAGGCTTTCGGCAAATATAGTTACATCGACGCCTCACGTATCGGTATTTGGGGCTGGAGTTTTGGTGGCTATATGACCCTCCTTTCTCTTTGCCGTGGTGAGGGCACCTTTAAGGCCGGGGTAGCTATTGCCCCTGTAACGGACTGGCGTTTCTACGACTCTATATATACAGAGCGTTACCTGCGTACCCCACAAGAGAACCCCGAAGGTTATCGCAAGGGGGCTCCTCTCGCTTTGGCGGATCGCTTAAAGGGCAATCTACTCATCATCCATGGTAGTGCAGACGATAATGTTCACCTCCAAAATACGATGGATTTTACCGAGAAGCTGGTGCAGAGCGACGTGCCTTTTGAGATGGCAGTGTACACCGATCGAGATCATGGCATCTATGGCGGTAATACTCGCTACCACCTTTTCTCTCGGATTGTTAGCTACCTCAAGAAAAACTTATAAGGAAGAGGCTCAATCCGAAAGGCTCAACTTGTACCCGAACTATGTCTAGCAACTTTGTCAAAAAGCCTGAGTGGCTCCGCATCAAACTGGGAGGCTCCATCACGTATGGGGAGACGCGTAAGGTGATCGAAGGGCATTGCCTGCACACCATTTGCAGTAGCGGTCGGTGTCCCAATCAAGGGGAGTGCTGGAGCCGAGGTACGGCAACCTTTATGATTGGCGGGAACATTTGCACGCGTAGTTGTCGCTTTTGCAATACTCTCTCGGGGCGTCCACTCCCTCTCGACCCTAACGAACCTCGTGCTGTGGCAGAGAGCGTGCGCGCCATGGGTTTGAAGCACGCCGTAATTACAAGTGTGGATCGCGATGATCTGCCCGATGGCGGAGCGCATCATTGGCAAGAGACGATACTTGCGATACGAGAGCTTAATCCGAATGTGACTTGTGAGGTACTTATCCCCGATTTTCGAGGAGATCTATCCATGGTCGATCTTGTGATTGCTGCTCGCCCCAACATTATTTCCCATAATTTGGAGACGGTAAAACGTTTGACTCCTCTCGTGCGCAGTGTGGCTACCTACGAGCGCAGTTTGTCAGTTCTGAAGCATATTGCTGAGCAGGGCATCCCTGCAAAAACCGGAATTATGCTAGGGCTAGGGGAGACCGAAGAAGAGATCCTAGAGACGATGGACGATGCCCTTAGCGTAGGTGTTAGCATCCTCACCATAGGACAGTATTTACGCCCGAGTCGCAAAAATATTCCCGTGGAGGCATATATTGAGCCGGCGCAGTTCGACCACCTTCGGGAGGTTGGTCTCCAAAAGGGATTTACCCATGTGGTTAGTGGTCCTTTAGTGCGCTCTTCGTACCACGCTGAGGAGCAAGTCAATCGCACTTCGCCCACTGATATCCCGCACGAACACTGATACTTTCCCTCCCTTAGGCAGATAAGAGAATTATGGCATCCCTACCTCACGAGCGGCATCTGCTCATAGACAAAGGCAACAGCTACGCAAAAGTGGCTGTGGTAGACGATGGTATTTTTTCTCCTGAGGTGGCATTTGTGGAGCAACTTACCCCCGAGACCTTAGCTCCTTTGTGCCGAGTTGCCCCCGGAGGGCGACTCTTTACCGTCTATTCATCCGTGGGGGAACCTCAACTATTTGCTCCTGCCTATCTGCAAGAGCAGTCATACTATTTCTTGCAAATCGATGCCGAGACAGAGTCTCCTCTCCGTGCTCTTCATTACGAAAGGGCGCAACTGGGGGCCGATCGTCTTGCACTAGCCGTCGCAGCCTTGGCTTTTACCGAGAAGGATACAGACGTGCTCGTTATAGATATTGGCACAGCTATTACCTACGAATGGGTCTCTAGCAAGGGAGAGTACCTCGGAGGCAATATCTCTCCCGGCCCACGCACTCGAAGCCGTGCGCTACATATGGCAACGGCTCTCCTACCCGAGGTGGAGCTTACGTCCGATGCTCCCGAGATGGGACGCAATACGCATGATGCTATTTTGGGAGGAATCGCTTGGGGGATTGTCTACGAAATTGAGGGATACATTCGCCATCTTCAGTCCAAAAAACCTCGTCTAAAGGTAATTTTGACGGGTGGATACGCTACATATTTTGCCGATAAAGTAAAAAATGTGACCTTTGTAGTGCCCGACCTTGTTTTGAGGGGGCTTGATAGATTATTAGAGTACAATGCACAGAAACATAAGTAACACCTCCCGTTGGATGTCAGCCCTCTTAGTGCTGGCTCTCACATTCACCCTTCCTCATGGGTTGAGGGCACAGAGCAATAGTACGGAGTCTCCCTATTCTCGCTTTGGCATCGGAGAGTTGTCTCAGAAGACAGCCGGAGTATCACGAGGTATGGGTAATGTCGGTATTGCCTTACGCTCCGATCGCTTTGTCAATCCTAAGAATCCGGCCTCCTATGCAGCGGTGGATAGTCAGACTTTTATCTTCGACTTTAGTGCCAGTGCAGGTACTTCGTGGTTCGTTGAGGGGAATAACAAAGATGCTCGCCTCTTGGGCAACTTCGAGTATGCAACCTTGCTTTTCCCCGTCGCTCACTGGATGTCTGTAAGTGCAGGGATTATGCCCTTTTCTACCGTTGGGTATCGCTTTGGGGCTTCCCAATCAATCGATGGGGCAACCAATAGGCAGTATACAACGCTCTATCAGGGGAATGGTAATATTTCGGAGGCCTATTTGGGGATTGCTTTTGACCCTACTAAGAACTTTTCTTTTGGTCTGAACGGTTCGTATCTCTTTGGTTCGCTTACGAATCGACGTACCGTAGATTTTAATTCTTCCACAGCCTACAATCCTACAAATATCGAGATACTTTCGTTGCACGGCTTTAAGCTAGATGCCGGGGTACAGTACGGGTTTGCTCTCTCTAAAGAGCACTCGCTAACGCTTGGGCTTACCTATTCGCCTTCGTTGCCCCTTGCTAGTAGTTTTGTACATCGCAAGCTACTTTCTTCCGGCACCTCGTCTACACCTTATGAGTCGGATACTACCACAGCTAAGAACGCTTACCATACGCCCAATGCTTTTGGGCTAGGGCTCGCTTACCAGTGGAGCAGTAAACTATTGCTCGCTGCCGATGTCCAATACAATATGTGGCAAAAAGCCCTCACGGGACACCCGAATTATCGGGCTCGTGACCAGTGGCAAATAGGATTGGGCGCAACCTATACCCCCAGTGAGATAGCACGTTCTATTTGGCAGAGAATGGAGTATCGATTCGGTCTCTCTGCGGAGAATAGCTACATCACCTTGCCGAGTGATCAAGTCTACAAAGGCTATATGAGGGGGGGAATTTCATTTGGTTTGGGGATCCCGATGGTGGACAGACGCTCTTGGATAGATCTGACCTTCGATTATAATCATCTCTTCCCCCAACAAACAAGTTGGGTACACGAAAACTATTTCCGTATTACCTTGGGATTGCGCTTCAATGAAGGTTGGTTCCGCAAAATACGTCTCGACTAAAAACTCTATAACGATATCTACCAATCCATTTTACAAGACGAAATAAATAGTAAACAAGCAACACTATGAAAGGACTAAAGTGTATTATCTTTTCGGCTACGCTACTTGCCTCTTCGCTTGTAGCTTTGGCACAAACCGGGATAGCCTCCGGTACTCCATATGGCTCGGGACAGGACAGTATCCGCTGCCGCGAAAATATCAGCCTTTTCTCTACCTATGTAAAGAGTGAGAGCTATACGGATGCGTATGAATTTTGGAAAAAAGCCTATGCAGAGTGCCCCGGCTCTTCAAAGAATATATACATCTCCGGAGTAAAGATTCTCAATTGGCAAATACAACAAGAGACAGACCCTGCAAAGCGCGCTGCAAAGCTCGAAGAGTTGATGAAACTCTACGACGATAGAGCAAAGTACTTTGGTGACGATCCTCGTTATGGCTTGGATTGGATTACCGCTAGCAAGGTTACGGATTACCTTCAGATTGTTCCCAAAGAAAAAGTGGACTACGACAAAATCTATGGCTGGACAAAGCCCGTTATAGAGAAGATTGGAGGGGATACGGATGCCAAGGTGGTGTACTTCAATGTTTACTCTTCGCTCAACAAGGCTATTGGCAACGAGGCTTGGCACCAGCAGTATATCAACGACTACATGAGTGGTAATGATATCATGGAAAAAGCCGTGGAAGCTGCCGAGGCAACGGGTGATACGGTACGCATCGAATATGTGAGAAGCCTCAAAGGTCAGCTTGATATGCTCTTTGTACAGAGTGGGCTTGCCAAGTGCGATATGCTGGTAAAGATCTATGGTAAAGACCTAGAAGCCAACAAAGAAAACATCGCTTTCTTGCAGGCAATGCTTGATATGTTCCGCAATGCCGATTGCGAAAAAGATCCTCTTTACTTCAAAGCGAGTAAGTATCTCTTTGCCATCAAACCAACAGCTGCTTCAGCTCTCGGGTTGGCTAAGGAGGCTATGAGTGCGAATAAGAACGCCGAAGCTACCGAATTCCTCAATAAAGCAATCTCACTTACAAGTGACAAGAACATAAAAGCGAGCTGCTACTATACACTGGCTGTGATGAGTATGAATGCGCGTCAGTACTCGCAGAGCCGTGCTTATTGCCAAAAAGCAATGGCCGAGAACCCCTCCATGGGTAGCCCTCTTATCCTCATTGCCAAGATGTATGCTGCAACGGCGAGCAGCATCTTCCCCGGAGATGCCCTCAAGCAACGCTGTGTATTCTATCTCGTATTGGATAAGCTAGAGCGTGCTCGCTCCATAGACTCACGTGTAGCCGGCGAAGCTGCTTCTCTCATTGCGCAGTATCGCCGTCACCTCCCCAGCTCGTCGGACGTTTTCATGCACCCCGAGCTAGACAAGGGTAAGAGCTTCTACGTAGGGGGTTGGATTGGCGAAAGCACAACCATCCGCTAACCATTATCATTCATGCCCCAAGGGGGGAGAGGATTCTTTCCCTGGGGCGTGAATCAATTTTTTTGACGTCGTTTCCCTTAGAGTCGTGCCAACTGCTCCTCATCTACAGGTCAAGCGTTCTCATCTTTGGGTGCTGAGCGTCTTGGCTTTTTTGTTTCTCCCCCTGCTCTATGGCTGTGGAGGCGATGGTACTACGCAGGTAGTAAAGCACGAGTTTAGCCTCGACTCTATCTACAGTATGTACACCGATAGTGTAGATGTACTCATCTCAGACTCGGGGAAAACTCAGTACCGCATGGTGGCCCTGGAGTGGTATATTTATGAAAAGCGAGAGCGACCCTGTTGGGTTTTCCCGAAGGGTTTTTATGCCGAGAAGTTCGACGATAAGAAAAACAAGCTAGCCCAAGTAAAATGCGATACAGCCTACTACTATATGAACGAAGAGCTGTGGGATTTTATCGGACACGTCTTGGTGGTCAATCTCTCGGGCGAGCGTTTTACCACTCGCCACCTTTATTGGGATAAGAATCAGGGAAAAGTCTTTTCGCAAGACACCGTGAGAATCGAGGGGCTAGGGCGTTCGCTGATGGGAAGCCACTTTGAGGCATCCCAAAACTTTCAGCAGTATACGTTCTACAACAACGTCGGTCAGATGGATGTAAAAGAAGAAAATTCGGAAGAATGATACTCCTTACCACCTCTTTACCCCCCTTATCGTTGCTCTCTGTGTTGGGGGTGATTGCTCTGCTTATCCTCTCTGCCTTTTTTTCGGGGATGGAGATTGCCTACCTTACGAGTGACCGCCTTAGGGTAGAGGTAGACCTCTCAAAAGGAGGGGTGGTCTCGAAGGCTCTCAAAATGCTCTTCCGCAATCCCGACCGCTATGTTACGACCGTACTCGTAGGCAATAACATTGTGCTCGTAATGTATGGTCTCCTGATGTCGTTCATCTTGGACCCCTATTTAGAGCAATTCATTCATTCCGGGTGGCTTCTGGTCCTAGTGGATTCTCTCATATCTACTCTCGTTATCATTGTGTTTGGGGAGTATCTCCCTAAGTCTCAATTTAAGAGGAATCCCAATAGTGCGATGCGGCATTTTTCGTTGCTTTCTGCCTTTTTTTATTTCCTCCTTCTGCCTATTACGCTCTTTTGCTCGGTATTGTCGCGAGGCTTTCTCCGCCTTATGGGAGTACGAGGGAACCAAGCTGTAGTACATCGTCACCTAACGACAATTGATCTAGATCACTACCTGAGTGACACCCTTCTGCACGACGACGATCAGGGGACGCTCAATACGGAGGTCAAGATTATTCAGAATGCAATTGGCTTCTCCGACGTGCGAGCTCGAGACTGTATGGTACCGCGTAGTGAGGTGGTGGCCTGCGATCTTGCGACCCCGCTAGAGACCTTAAAGGGGATCTTTGTCTCTACGGGGCTGTCCAAAATAATCGTGTACGATGGCAGTATAGACAACGTAGTTGGCTACATTCACTCCTCGGAGATGTTTCGTGGGGATGATTGGCAGGAGCGTATGAAGCAGGCTCTTTTTGTGCCGGAGAGTGTCTTCGGGCATAAACTGATGAAGCAATTGATGCAGCGGAAGCAGTCTGTAGCCATTGTGGTAGATGAGCTGGGCGGCATGGCAGGTATCGTAACGATGGAAGACCTCGTGGAAGAGATCTTTGGGGATATAGAGGATGAGCACGACAAGAAACAGTTGGTTATCCGCCAAATAGATGATAGTAACTATATCTTTTCCGCACGTTGCGAAATTGACCTTATCAACGAAGGATACCACCTCAATCTGCCCGAGAGCGACGAATATAACACGCTGGCAGGGCTTATCCTTGCCCATCATGGAGACATCCCCAAGACTCGTGAGATTGTAGAGATCGGTAAGCTACGCTTTACCATATTGCGCTCTAGTTCTACGCGGATAGAGCTGGTCAAGCTGACGCTCCTGGACTAGTATTGCCACCAGGAAGCAGTGGTAAAGAGTATCGTTCTTGATAACAAGCTGACGCTCCTGGACTAGTATTGCCACCCCTCTCTCCCTCCTCTAAGGGAACATTGAGGGGTGAGTCTTTCTAATTCTTTTGGCTCATTTTTTAGGATTATTGCCTGAGATGCAGCGGAATAGAGGCTCCCTGCCGAGAATGGGCTTCGAGAGACCGGAGAAATAAAAAGAAGGGCTGACTCCCATCGTTGGAGCCAGCCTTTTTTATTATTTCATCCGGAGTTTATTGAGCACTCATGGGTGCTCTCCGGAGTACTGGGTGATAAGAGAAAGAAATGTCGCTGAAAATGCCTCTTTGTTTTGCGTGATTTTCTGAGGATTCTTGCCTAGATTTCTCGGAGTTTTAGGCCTATTTCGAAACGAATTTCACGCTCTATTCCCCAGAGAAACTTTTCGGGAAAAGGAGGGCAACGCGCTTAACGGCTAATTTTGTCGATGCGATTGTAGAATACTACGCCGTCTTCTCCTTCGGTTGCCTTTATCTCCACATCTATAGAGCCAATGGGGTTGTCCTTGTCTTTAGGGTAGAAGAAGGCCCTGCAGCATTCGTAGATGTCGTCGTAATCCTCTAGGGTATTGGTCTCTATCTCGACGTCAAGTTTGTAGCGAGAGATAACCTCGGGCGGATAGATGGATAAGGGGCCGTTTTTCTCCAATTGCGCTATAAAATTAGGGGTGCCATAAGCCTCTGCGATCTTCTGTAAAGAAGCCTTGTCTACAGATTTCTGTAGGTTTTCATGTGTGTACATGATGTAAAAATCCACGATAAAGTCTGAGTTGTCCAGCGACAAAGGTCGCCGGTATTTCTTAAACTTCCCATCTCTTGAGAATGCGAGAATGAAGTAATTCTCCCCATCTGTTTCCCGGGAGAAAGCCTCCAGAGAGATATATACGGTTGTATTGGTGATCCCCTTGAGATATACACTGGTCAATTGAAAGTGATTGTCAAGGGATGAGTCTAAAATGCTCGGGGTGATCACCTCTTTATTGAACAGCAACTTCCCTTTTTTCGAGATAGTGACCAAGAGTTTGCTGTCAACCCGATTGAGCTTGGTCTTGATGTCAGTCTCCTGCACAATGACGTGCCAATCGCTATACGTACTATCAACCACCGTCTTCAGTCTTTTGTGGTTTGCCTCCGATCTCTGCAATGTAGTCTGCTCTACCTCCCTCTCCGCAGTTTTCTTGTCCTCTTTCTTATAACTGAGAAGAAGTGCTGTACTCAAAATGGAGAGTGAAAAGAGCATGAATGCTCGCGTCTTAGGGGAGTATTTCATAATCCTATATGCAGACTTGAATTTTCTATAGCATGAGTTTTCTCTATCGTGAGGATACGCGCAAATGTACTGAATTTGTTTTTGATAGATAGGGGGGTGAAGTATTCCTGTGTATTTGAGAGAGACGTAGACGTAGTACTGGGGTCTGCAAAATGGGATCTTAGCATTACTTTTGTCACACCGTTGCACTTGATACTGGAATCTGCATACTGGAATCTGCATACTGGAATCTGCATACTGGAATCTGCAT
>ERZ772786.838-NODE-838-length-12167-cov-2.555895_pt1 | contig 12167 bp, 10 predicted proteins | sample MGYA00511473_ERZ772786 | MGnify/ENA primary metagenome ERZ772786 (study PRJEB29015, sample SAMEA2738025) | human oral metagenome | biome: human oral; feature: human-associated habitat; material: saliva | place: China | collected 2252 ...
ATCATCACTTCCAGCAGCCCTCATATTTGTAAGTTTTTTCCCTTTACAAACATTTACAACTAAATCATTTTCTCTTGAATGTTCTCCAACGATCATTCCTTCATATACTTCTACACCAGGCCCAATAAATAAAATTCCTCTTGGCTGTAAGTTATTCAATGAGTAACCTAAACTTGTTCCTGATTCCATTGCAATAAGAACTCCTCTTCTTCTTCCAGTTACTTCACCTTTAAATGGTTCATATTCAAAGAATGAATGATTTAAAATTCCTGTACCTCTAGTTTCTGTTAAAAATTCATTTCTAAATCCAATTAATCCTCTTGAAGGCACTTTAAATTCAAGTCTAGTATAACCATCTGTTCCTTGAACCATATTTACCATTTCACCTTTTCTCAATCCTAATTTTTCAATAACAACTCCTACAAATTCATCTGCAACATCAATAATTGCCAATTCTATAGGTTCCATTTTTTGTCCATTTTTTTCTTTATAAATTACTTCTGGTTTAGATACAGCTACTTCGTATCCTTCTCTTCTCATATTTTCTAATAATATCGATAATTGAAGTTCTCCTCTTCCTTTAACTATAAAGGCATCTGGCGAATCAGTCATTTCTAATCTCATACTTACATTATGATTTACTTCTTTTTGTAATCTTTCCAAAATGTTTCTAGATGTTACAAATTTTCCGTCTTTTCCAGCAAATGGTGAATCATTTACAACAAAAGTCATTGCTAATGTAGGTTCATCAATATCAATTAATGGAAGTGGTTTTGGATTATTTCTATCTGCAACTGTTTCTCCTATATCAATTTTTTCAATTCCTGCCACAGTTACGATATCTCCAGCTGATGCTTCTTCCATTTCCACTTTTTTCAATCCATCATAACCATAAATTCTAGTAACTTTAGCGTTTACCATTTCTCCGTCTCTCTTAATTAAAGTTATGTCGCCATTTTTTTCAACTTTTCCGTTATAAATTCTTCCTGTCCCTAATTTACCTACATATTCGTCATATTCTGTATTAGTAATTAGCATTTGTAAAGGTTCGTTTTCATCACCTTCTGGATCTTCAACGTGTTTCAAAATCATTTCGAATAAAGGTTGCATATCTTTATCTTCATCTTCTAATTCAAGTTTAGCAAATCCATTTTTTGCAGAAGCATAAACTACTGGGAAATCCAATTGTGCGTCATTTGCCCCCAATTCAACAAATAAATCGAATACAGAATCAACAACAGCATCTGGATCAGAATTTGGTCTATCTATTTTATTTACAACAACAATTGGTCTCAAACCATGTTCTAATGCTTGTTTCAATACATATTTAGTTTGAGGCATTACTCCTTCAAATGCATCTACTAATAACAACACTGAATCAACCATTTTTAAGATTCTTTGTACTTCTCCACCAAAATCAGCATGTCCTGGAGTATCTACTACATTTATTTTATATCCACCATAATGAATTGACGCATTTTTTGAAAAGATTGTTATCCCTCTTTCTTTTTCTAAATCATCACTATCCATTACTCTTTCATCTACTTTTTCATGTTCTCCAAACGTTCCTGATTGCTTCAATAACGCATCCACTAATGTTGTCTTACCGTGGTCTACGTGAGCAATTATTGCTATATTTTTTATTTTATTACTCATTCTCGTTTCAAGCGAACTTTCTCGCCTACATTCCTCCTTAATATTTTTCTATCTTTTAAATTTTATAAAATTAATATCAAAAAAATTTTAAAATTCATAATTTTATAGAGTATTATAACATATTTTTTTAAAAAATAAAAATACATTTTTATTTTTTGTTTAAACTTTTTTCTAAAATAAAAATTAATTTAGAAATTTTATGGAAAAAAATAGAATAGGAATGCATCATAAATTGAAAATTATTTTATCCACTTTATGAGACATCCCTATATTAAAATTTTCTATTTAGTAAATATTACTTGACTCTCAACATCTTTAGGTAATTTTATCCCCAAAAATTCCATATTAGATTTACTAACTTTTATTTGTAAATCTTTTACAGTTTCTATTGGGAAATCACTCGGTTTTTTACCTTTTAATAAAATTTCTGCTGCAATTTCTCCTGAACGGTAACCAATTCCATAATCTGTCGTACCTTGAGAAATAAATGCACCTGCATTACTGTAAACATCATTTGTTGCAAATACTGGAACTTTCGCTTTATTTAAAACATCTAACAATGCTGCAAAGTACGATGCAACTGTGTTATCTTGAGTTGCATAATAAATATCTATTTCTTTAGAAATTATATTTGCTGCTGCTAAAAGTTCTGTCCCATTTGTTATCGCTTTATCAACAACATTAAAACCATTTTCTTTAGCTAATTTTTTCAAATTATTTACTTCAGAAACTGAATTTTGTTCAGATGAATTATAAATTATACCTATATTTTTTGCTTTTGGAAATATTTTTCTCATTAATTTAAGATTTTCAGTAATTGGAGCTGCTCCACTTGTTCCTGTAACATTTGGAATTCCTTCTAATCCTGCACTTTTAGGATCAGTTACCGACGCAAATACGACTGGTATTGATTTATCCACCTGATTTTTAGCTGCTTGAGCTGTTGGCGTTGTAACTGCAAATACTAAATCCTTTTTATCTGACGAAAACTGTTGCATTATCAATGTTTGAGCACCCATATCATTATTAGCTATTTTATCATCGTACTCTGCTTTAACTCCTGCCTTTTCCAAAGCATCTTTAAATCCTTTTTTCGCAGCATTCAAAGCTGGATGGTCTACAATTTGCGATAATCCTATCCTAAAAACCTTTTCTGACTTAGAACTACTTTTACTTTGAGTATTTTGAGCTCCTTCATTTTTATTTCCACATGACATTAGCATGCCTCCTAACATACCGAATAACAGTACACCTCTCATAATTTTTTTCATCTGAATCTCCTCCTACATAAATAATTTTAAAATATATTTTTTTATTTTTTAACTATAACTTTTATTAATTACAAATCACAACACTTATTATAACTATTTTTAATCCTATCTGTAACTTCTCAAAAATGAAGACCACTCTTTAGTTTCTTTTGAAAAGTAATTTAAAAAGTCGTTTATTTTATAACCTTTTATATCAATTGTTATGATTTTATCTTCTATTTTCAAAGATTTTATTATATTTAAATCATCTTTTGTTTTGGTTCCACCTATTATAGTGTATCTCCCATTAAATTTAGGTGCAGGTATAGCAGTGAAGAAAAATTGGCTACTATTAGTATTAGGTCCTTTATTTGCCATTGCTAACATACCTTCTGTATTAAAATTTAACCATTTAACAATTTCATCATTTACTAAATATCCTGTTCCACCTGTTCCATCTCCAACTGGGTCGCCACCTTGTACAATAGCCTCTGGAAACGTTATTTTACTAAAAGATAATCCATCATAAAATCCATTTTTAGCCAGGAATACAAAATTTGCCACATTTTTAGGAGCAGCTTCTGGATATAAAAATACATTTATATCTCCTTTTGTAGTTCTAATAACTGCTTCCATTCTAAAATCTTCCATCTCTTTCAAAAACTTTTCATTAGCTTTATCTTGTTTTTTATCAACTTTTTGTTTTGTTTCTGATTTTGACTTTGATTTTTTTTGAGATTTTACAGTTTTCGCATTTCCTATATTTAAAATTAACAATAACAAAATACCTACTAACATCACTATTTTTCTCATAAATCCTAATGTCGGCAAATTTTGTAGCTAATAAAAATTTTAACTATTTTTATTGCCTTTTCCTTTCTAAAAACTTCTTTTCACTCTTAAAATCAATTCTTCCACATCAATTTTATTATTAAAATCAAACTCTAAAATTCTAAAATCAAATTTATCTACTTCTAAATTATATTTTAAAAGTTCTCTTTCTTCCATTAAATTATCATAGATTACAAGAAGTAATGCTTCTTCGCCACTTCCATATTGAACATCAACCACAGTAAATACTCTTTTTGGATCCATATTCAAAACTTCTCGTATAACCTCGTTTGAACGTTTTGTATTTTTCATCTCTTTATACAAACCCATAACGATATCTGGCAATCTAACTCCGAATAAAATTCTCAACTCTTCTCTTTTTTTTAATTTTACTATTGACATTCTATTTTTTTCCTTCTTTAAAACTCTACTTTAACTTTGGATTGCTTTTGTCAATGGTGGAATAATTTGTTTTTTTCTAGAAACTACTCCTTTTAAAGTTACCAATCCATTTTCAACTTTAGAATTAAATGCTTTTTCAATATAATCATTTCCATTTCCTGTAACAATTGCAACAGAATCATTTGTTAGAATATTAGCTATAACAAACATGAAAAATTCTAATCCTTTTTCTGAACTAATTTTTTTAATTTCTTCAACTAATTTAGCTTCTCTTTTTAAAACTTCTTCTTCATTAACAGTATTTACTTGTAAGAATTCCTATCCAACGTATTCAAAACGAGGAATTTTTTTACCATCAATTTCAAATACTTTCATATCCATGTTAATTAATTCAGCTTCAGATTTGTTTCCTAATGCTGTTCCTGCTTTTAGCATTTCCAATCCGTATTCTTCTAAATTTACTCCTGCTATTTCAGCCAATTCTTTTCCAGCTTTCACATCACATACTGTACAAGTTGGAGATTTGAATAATAATGTATCAGAAATAATTGCACTTAACATTAATCCTGCTACTTCTTTTGAAGGAACTAAATCATTTTCTTTGTACATTCCTAAAATAATTGTTGCAGTACATCCTACTGGTGCCATTCTTACCATTAATGGTTCATCTACATTAAAGTTAGAAATTCTGTGATGATCAATTAATTCTAAAACTTTTGCTTCTTCAAATCCATCAGCAGTTTGAGTTCTTTCGTTGTGATCCACTAAAATAATTTCTTTTCCAGCTACGTTTTCAACTAATTCAGGTTTTTCAACTTTAAAATAATCTAAAACATATTTTGTTTCTTCGTTAATTTCTCCTAATCTTACTGGTTTTACATCTTTTCCTAATTTATTTTTTAATTCAGCATAAGCAATTGCTGAACAAATTGTATCTGTATCTGGATTTTTGTGTCCAAAAACTAATATTGACATCTTTTCCTCCTAATTTTTTTATTTTTATAAATTTACTTTATCATTATACCTTATCTCTTTTAATTTTAAAATAGTTTTTTTTGTTTTTTTAATATTTTTTATTTAAAACATTTAATTAATTATATAATATCCCAAAACTAGCTAAAAAAAACATTATTGAAGTTGCTACTACAAATCCTAAAAATCCTCCAGCAAGCACCTCTTTAAAACTATGAATCCCAGCTTTTACTCTACTTTGAGCAACTAACAATGCCATGAAAAATGCCAATCCCAAAATCCTTATATCAGAAGTCATATACAAAAGTATACCAAATACAGCAAACGCTATAGCACTGTGACCACTAGGCATTCCACCTTCAAGCGGAGTCCCTTTATTAAACAATGATTTTATTATTATTACTAAAATTGCAACTAAAATTATAATTAAAATTGAAACATTTCCTTTTCTAGCCGCAATCGTATGAAGCATATCTTTACTATCAAATATATCCAATAATTTATCGTAAAATAATATCCTACACAAAGTGCATTTATCGCTGCCACTAAAACTGCTCCTGCTGCCACATCTTTTGCCAATTTTGCAAGTGGATGTCTTTCAGGCGAAACCATATCTACCAAAGCCTCAACCGACGTATTCATTAACTCAGTAATTATCACAAATGAAACCGATAATGAAATTATCAAAATTTCTACTTTACTTGCATTAGTAACTATCGCCAAAATTACAATTATAATCGATGCTATAATATGAACTTTCATATGCTTTTCATTTCTAATCGCAGCCGTCAATCCTTCAATCGCAAAATTAAAACTGTCTATAATTCTTCTATCTCTTTCTCTTTCTTTTTTTACATCCCATTCATATCGATGTCTATTAAAAAGTTTGAATCTCTCTTTTAAACTTTTTTTATCTTTCATTTCTTCTCCTTTCTAAAACTGAAAGTCTAATTTTTACTTTTTGTTTTCATAATCTTAATTTCTAACATAATTAAATTTTTCTAAAATTTCTTCTTCTCTCTTTCTCATAACTCTTTTATCTTCTTCTTCAATGTGGTCATACCCTAATAAATGTAACATTCCGTGGCAAAGAACATAATAAAATTCCCTTTCGTCTGAATGACCATACTCGCTAGATTGCTCTCTAACTCTATCCATCGAAATTACAATATCTCCAAGCACATTCATAGGCCCAATATTCTCAGTTTCGTTATAGGCAAAAGAAATTACATCTGTCGGCATATCCTTGTCTCTATATTCTCTATTAATCTTTCGAATCGCTTCATTTGTAGTAATCATTAGCGACAAATAATATTCCTTCTCTTGAACTTCATCTCCAAACTCTTTTTCCAAAATAAAACTCACAAATTCAGTAATTTTATCTTCATCAAAAAACTCATCAACTTTTTCAATTTCATAAGTTATATCTAACTCTAACATCTTTATTCTCTCTCTTTCCTTCTATTTTTCAATTTTCTTTTTTCTTCTTTCATCTAATTTAGGATATTTAATTCTTTCGTGGTATACTCCTTGCAATGTATTTACAAATGCTTGTATAACCTTTTCAATCTCTCCTAAAGTCAATGCTGAGTCACTCAACTGATTATCATCTATTTTCGTTCTTATCAAATATCTAATAAAATTCTCGATACCTTCTCTACTTTTATCCTCTAATGTTCTTACAGCCGCCTCAACAGTATCTGCCATCAAAATAATTCCTGATTCTTTAGTTTTTGGTTTTGGACCACTATATCTAAAATTACTTTCAACAACTTTTTCTCCATTTTCCAAAGCCTTATAATAGAAAAATTGAACTAAAGTAGTACCATGGTGCTCTAATATTACATCTAAAATTTCTTTTGGCAATTTATTTTGTTTTCCCATAATGTATCCGTCTTTTGTATGCGAAGTCAATATTAATGCACTTAAAGATGGTTTTGTCTTATTGTGAGGATTTTCTCCACCTTTTTGATTTTCCACAAAAAATTCTGGTCTCTTCATTTTTCCAATATCATGATAATATGAGGCAATTCTAGCAAATGTAGCGTTCGCATTAATCGCTTCAGCTCCACTTTCTGCCAATGCACCAACCATTATGCTATGATGAAATGTTCCAGGCGCTTTTACCAACAATTGTTTCAATAACGTATGCGAAAAATCACTCAATTCCAGCAACCGCATGTTCGTCAAAATATCAAATGTGTTTTCAAAATACGGCAACACTCCTAACGAAATTACACCTGTTATAAGTCCTCCAAATACTGAAAAAATTATAATCGTCATCAACAATACGAGATTTAACTGATTTACAAGTCCATAACTCACTGAAACAACCGCTTGAAATATTCCAAGAAATAAACTTATTTTTATAATATCACTTCTACTTGTAAGATTGTCAGCTTTATATATTGCAACCAAAGCAACTGCAATCATCACCAAAAGCCAAGATTCCTCCCGCGATAAAACAAGTATATTTGTAAACGTCAATACAAATGAAAATAACCTACCACCCAATATCGTTCCTATCAAAGGCAACATCGCAAATGGCAATATGTATGTAAAATAATTATTCTTTAAAAAAATTATATACAATACATCTAAAAATATTATCGTTATTAACATTGGATAGAAAACATTGGATTCCATTAATTCCTTACAATTTCTTTTTAAAATCGTATATAATAGAGCAATTAATATAATAAAAGTTATCACTAATCCCGTTATTTTTATAATCTTAGCTCCACCTCTTACCATTCCTAACTTTTCTAATTTCAAATAGGCATCATTATCTATGATATCACCTTTTTTTACAATTGTATCCCCTTTATAAATATTTACTTCTCTATCCTTAAGAGATGCAATATTATCAGCAATTTTTTTCTCAGTTTCCTGCTCATTTAATTTCAAATTTGGTTTTATAAAATTTTTCAACAATTTTAAATCTAAATTATCAACTCTAATCTCTTTTTCTCTTATTATTCGAGGAAAATCCTCTGTCCTTATAATTCCCTCATCATAAATTTCAGAAACGATATCAGAAATATTTACAAGATAACTTGGATCTTCTACTCTAATTAGTATTTTTTTTACATCTTCTACTGTTAAATTATACTTCCTTGATTGTATAAATTTCTTAATGTCATCATCATTATAAAATTTAGTCTCTCTCAAATCCCTAAAAAATTCGTTAATCGCAATTCGTGTTTCTTTATTAACTTCTGGGATTTTATCATACTCTGGCGTTGTATTTCTAAAAATTTTATCTTGAATATTATCATCTAGCAAATCAACAGAATAAGTTACATTTTTGTAAGCGATTATATCTGATTCTGCTATACTTCCAACCGTATAATTCGGTTTTAATCGAATTGCTTCTACGAAAACTCCAAATATAAAAAATATTATCGATAATAGTAAAAATCTATAAATAAATTTACCCTTATTTTTTCGAATAGTATTTTTTACATTATTTCTAGTATCTCGATTTCTATTATCTTTCATTTCAAAAAGAAATTCTCGACCTAGTATATTAAAATTCATTTTTATCCTCCCTTTATTTCCCAGATTTCATTAATTTCAAAATATTATCTTTACTATCTTTTATAGCATTTTTAGGCAATGTCTCTAAAAATTTCCTTCCATAATATTTTTTAATAATTCTATTATCTAAAATAATAATATTACCATAATCTGTTTTACTTCTAATTAATCTACCAATCCCTTGTTTAAATTTTATAACCGCTTGTGGCACTTGATAATCATTAAATGGATTTTGTCCATTATTTTTAATATTTTCAATTATCGATTCTGTTACTGGATCATTAGGCACTTTAAATGGCAATTTCACGATAATTACTGACTTTAACTGATCTCCTTGAACATCTACACCTTCCCAAAAACTATCCGTTCCAAGCAATATCGGATTTTTAGAATGTTTAAAAATTTCTATCATTTCATGTCTTGGATAATCATTTTGTCTAATAATCGTATATTCATTTTTACTAAAAGTTCTTACTATCTTATTATACAAATAATTCATCATACTATAAGATGTAAATAACAAGAAACAATGTCCTTTTGTAGCTTTTATCGATTCTTTAATAAAGTCTTCTAAATCATTCAAAAATTCAAGATTTGTAGGTTCCAACGCATCAGTTGGAATATAAACTTTCATTTGTTTTTCATAATTAAATGGTGATTTTATAATTTTTTCTAAAATTTTTGATTTTTTCTCTTTTTTCAATCCTATACTTTTTTTATAATAATCAAATTTCTTATCAACTGCCAATGTAGCTGAAGTAAATATCATTCGATCCAATTTAGTTAATAAATTTTCATTCAGTTCATCTGAAATATCATAAGGCGTTGCATATAATTTTACATTAGATCTCACAGAAGTTATGTTTAACCAATAAACAAAACCGTCTTCCTTCGCCTCAATAATAAACTCAAAATTCTTATAATATTTCTTTAATCTTTCATAATATCTTGAAAAATCAAAAATATAACCTTCTTTATCTTCTAAATTCAAATTCCCAACAAAATTTAAAAATTTATTTATTTGTAAAACCAAGTTTCCGTAAATTTCTTTAAATTTTTGATTTGCCAATTTTATTTCTTGCCATCTTGGATTATTTCTTAAAATTTTCTCATCTAATTTAACTTTAATTTCTCTAGCATCCTCTTGCGAAAACATTGCCATAAACTTATCAAAAATATCAATTCCTGTATCATAGAAATCATTTAATTCTTTTACGATTCCATCTCTCATTTCATCAATTTTCACATATGTTTCTTGATCCAAACTCTCATTCAAATAAGCCAACGCTCTCATTAAAGCTCCTGCATTATTTGAACCAGTTGCTCTTCTATTAAAAATATTCCCCATAAGACGTCCAAAAGATATCTTCGTCGCTTCAAACGTAAAATAATTTCTTGCTGTATCCTCGATATTATGTGCCTCATCAAACACAACAATATCATAATTTGGTAATATCGAATAGTTTGTATAAAATCCTGTTTGATTTCTAATCGACAAATCTGCAAAAAACATATGATGATTTACAATTAGCAAATTTGCATCTGAAATATTTTTTCGAGCTTTAAAAAAATGACACTCTGAATAATGTGGACATTTAACCCCTTTACACATATCCACTTCACTGTTCACCTTTTCCCAAACCGATAGCGGTACTTCATATTTCAGTTCACTCCTATCACCTGTTTCAGTAATATTTTCATCCCATTCCAACAAATTTCTTATTAATGCCTTCTCTTCTTTTTCCTTTTCAGTATCTGATTCCAACTCAGAAATATCCACATTTCTCAATTTTCTTTTTGACAAATAATTCCCTCGCCCTTTTACTATTTGATACGAAAAATCCTTCCCTAATATTTTCTTCAACAATGGAATGTCTTTATTTATAAGCTGCTCTTGTAAATTTATCGTATTCGTGGAAACAATTACTTTCAAATTATTTTCTATCGCATAAAGTAATGTAGGCAATAAATATCCTATTGTTTTCCCAGTCCCTGTTCCCGCTTCAATCAACAATTTTTTATTCTCATTTACACTTTTCTCAATATATTTAGCCATTTCATACTGTTCCTTACGTGGCTCAAATTTTTTAAAAGTTTTATGTATAATCCCATTTTCTCCAAAATAATCGTCAACATTAATTTTAATAAATTCCTTCAATGGAACGATGACATAAATATCATCAACATCATTATTTACAATATATGAAGCACCTCCAACATCTCCATACATACTTGATATTGCAACATCTTCATCTGAAGGAATTAATACTCCTGAAGGATGATTGTGTATTATTACCTCATTTTTTCTCATTTTATTCAATAATGCCGCTACAGAACTTTCATTTCCTCTAGCAATCACTTCTATATCTACTACCATTCCCTCACTATCAGGAATTCCCCTAAAAAATACTTCATTCCCTTTAGCATTTTTTATCTCTACTTTTATCCGTTCAATCGTCTCGACATTAATCAAATCTGTAATTTCCATTTTTCCTCCTATATAAAAGATTTTACTATATCTATTCGTTTTTTTCAACTTTTTTATTTGAAAAACCTCTTATTCTAAAAAAATTTGATAAATCACTTGATTTTTATTGAAAAAAATGATATCATACTTTGTAATTTGCATATACTATGTTATAGAGCAATGTTCATAAATATATTAAATATTAGAAAGGAGATTATAATGGCACATTCTAAATCATCTAAAAAAAGAGTATTTATTGGTAAAAGAAATGCAGAAAGAAACCAAGCTATAAGAAGTAGAGTTAAAACTTTCGTAAAAAAAGTACTTGCAGCTGTGGAAGCTAAAAATGTCGACGAAGCAAAAACAGCATTACAAGTTGCTTACAAAGAATTGGATAAAGCTGTAACAAAAGGTGTTCTTAAGAAAAACACTGTTTCAAGAAAAAAATCTAGACTTGCATTAAAAGTTAACTCATTAGCTAAGTAATTGCTTTTGATTAATTTTAAAAAAATTTTTTTAAAATTAGTAAAAAACAAAAGGATTGAAATCTATTCGATAACAATCCTTTTTTTATTTTCTTTATCTATATCAGAGAATATTTATAATTTTTTGTAAACTAATAGAAAATCTAGTAAATTCAGTACTTTGCTATTCTATTTACACAAAAATTTTTATACTCTCCCCATCTATTCTAATTCATTTAAAAATTTAAGAACTTAAAATACTTTAAAACAAGAAATAATTTCCAATATTAAATTTTCTACTGCTGGAGCCATCTCAATTTTCCCTGTTTTTATATCCCTTTCCACTTCCCAACATCTATACACTAATCTTTTTAAATTATCTTTAGTATAATTTTTCTCTATCCCCAATTTTTTATAAATCACGTATGGATTCGGAATTCTCCCATTATTTTTAAAAATATCTTCATATTCTTCAAATTGCTTCTTAAAAACATTGTAATTGCTACTAAAAACTTTCCCTTCCTTTTTCAACGAACTTATCTTATACATTGCTTCCAACTCACCATAAAGCGAATACAACACTCC
>ERZ772786.843-NODE-843-length-12130-cov-5.123064_pt1 | contig 12130 bp, 10 predicted proteins | sample MGYA00511473_ERZ772786 | MGnify/ENA primary metagenome ERZ772786 (study PRJEB29015, sample SAMEA2738025) | human oral metagenome | biome: human oral; feature: human-associated habitat; material: saliva | place: China | collected 2252 ...
ATAAACTTCATCTAATATGCTTGAACATGAATAGAGAAATATAAGAAATTTAACTGTCGATAAATTCTGTATCTACGGAACACACCTAAGTCGGATATTCTGCTCAATTGCGGGCATTTTACACACCTAATGACGATAATCTGCATGATTGGGGTATTTTCAGCGTCATGTATACGTCTTTTTAACAGATTATCCGACATAGGTGTGTTTTGAACTGCCTCCTATTTCTCGTGTCCAAGAAATGGGAGGTAGTTCAATTTCTGTGCGGGGGATTTTCTTGTACGGGAAATCTTTAGCAAGATATTCTTGCAGGCAGCTACACGCGTTGCAAAATCACATAACGATTAAGATTGTTATCTTTGCCATCTGCACTAAATTGTTCGCAAACGTGCACGTCAGAGCCAAGGCTTCCAAGAAGCTCATCAAGTTCCTCTTGCGAGAAATGATGACAATAGCGCCAGGTATTGGCCTTATCTTGCCAGCCAATCAGATAGTCATGCTCCTCAAGTTCTGATGCATCTATGCCCAGCGCACGCAGCCCTTGAGCAGTGGTTTCTTGAGCTTTAGCAGCAAGTTTTTGGCTGTTCATAAACTGCCAGAAAGAAACGCACACAAAACCGCCAGGTTTTGTTTTCTCTAACAGAGTGCGCAGAAGCTGGATTCTCTTTTGTGCGCCTGGCACATGATGCAAAAAGCCAAACGCAACCACTAAATCACAGGCCGGAACAGTAAGACGCGAAGAAAGCGTGTTATCAAGCAGACTCTTTATCACATCTAATTCAATAAATGCCAGCTCAGAGACATGAGTGTCTGCCTCACCACTCTCTACCAGTGGCTTGCAATTATCTACAGCAAAATACTTTGCAGGGACAATCCCCGCCTCATCGCGTAAAAAGCGAGCAAAGCGCAGGTTGCCGCAACCCACATCAAGTACACAGGGTTTCTCGCCAACTAAAAGCTGAGGCATGGCATCTAGGCACTGCTGCCACCCCTGCCAAGGCGCCTGTCGTGTGGCCGAGAAACTCTGCGTCTGCTGAGAGTAAAACTCAGAGGTTACGTAGCTCAGCTGCTCAGCGGTAGATGTGCTGATAGATTGCGTATGTGTTCTGTGAGAAGAAGTTTCCATACAGAGATTTTACGTCATCGCCTTGCTCCCAAAGGTCAGAAGCTCACCTTATTGCCTATACTGTTTGTATGGATGAACTCATTTTGGACATATTGAAGCAGCTCAGAGATGGCTCACAAGATGCTCTTGATACGCATCAGCTTGAGATGCTCATTAACTCGCACAACAGCGGAATTGACTCTAGCGCCCACAGTACAGAGCGCGAGAAACTCATTCCTAAACGAGCAATTCTCCCCTATTTTTTGCAGGTCAAGCAGAACAATGATGAGCTGTGGCAATCGTGGAATGTGACCTCTGAGCTGGAAGAAAGGTTTATCCGCTCTGTACGTATGAAGCCTCGTCGCACCGCTTCTGGCGTGGCTACCATTACCGTGATTACCAGGCCGCATACCTGCTCAAGTAATTGCATTTATTGTCCGTGTGATCTGCGTATGCCTAAGAGCTATCTTGCTAACGAGCCTGCCTGTCAGCGCGCTGAACTAACGTTTTTTGATCCATACGTGCAGGTTGCAGCCCGTCTTCAAGCGCTTCATCAGATGGGTCACTCAACCGACAAAGTAGAGCTCATAGTGCTCGGTGGCACCTGGAGCGATTATCCAGAGAGCTACCAATACTGGTTTATCAAGGAGCTCTTCCGTGCACTTAACGAGTGGCCAAACTCTCCTAATCACATCAAGGAGCGCCTGAATTGGTACACCTCGTTTGGATTGCAGAACTCTGAAAAAGCACTTTCTTCTTTTGTTGCTGAACAGCAGGCGGCTGTCTTTGATGACACTGCCACGTATAACCAGGCTTTTCATAAGCTCTACGACACTAGTCAGCCTCACCAAAACGCATGGTCTCAGATGCAAAGTACCTATGATGAGCTGGTGGAGCAACAACATGTTAATGAAACAGCTGCTGCTCGCGTGGTTGGTCTTGTAATTGAAACTAGGCCAGACACTATTACTCCCGATAACCTACGCATGTTTAGGCAACTTGGGTGCACCAAAATTCAAATTGGCATTCAGAGCACACGCCAAGAAATACTTGACGCAAACCAGCGTCAGATGAGCGTTGCCCAGATTAAACGAGCGTTCTCGCTGATTCGCTTGTACGGATTTAAAATCCACTCTCACCTGATGGTTAACCTGTTAGGCGCAACTCCTGCGGCGGACAAACAGGACTTTAAAACGTTTGTCACAGATCCAGGATTTCTCCCTGACGAGATCAAGCTCTATCCCTGTGCGCTGGTATCTGGAACGCAATTGGTCCAAAAATACCGTGAGGGTGCATGGCAGCCATACGCCAAAGATGAGCTGGTAGACGTGCTTGTTCAAGACGTGCTTGCAACGCCTCCATACGTGCGTATTTCTCGCATGATTAGAGACATTAGTGCCACCGATATTCTGGTGGGAAACAAACATACCAACCTTCGCCAGATGGTGGAGCAAGAGCTTGCTGCTGATAGCGTTGCAAGCCACGTGCAGGAGATTCGCTTTAGAGAGATTAACCAGCAGCAGGTAAGTGCCGCAGAACTTACCCTTCAAGACTTTGTTTACACTACCGCAGTCAGTGACGAGCACTTCCTGCAGTGGGTAACTGCTGACAATAAAATCGCAGGTTTCTGCAGGCTTTCGCTTCCCCACTGGGACAAACTAACCTCTGGCGTATGTGATGTTGCCGCTAATGAGCTGCTGGTACAGCCAGGCCAAGCCATGATCAGAGAGCTCCACGTATACGGACAGGCGCTTTCGTTGGGCTCGGAAGGAATGTCTGCTCAGCATCAGGGCTTGGGTCAAAAGCTTCTTACCAAAGCCTCCTCTATCGCGGCTGAGGCAGGTTATACCAGCCTAAACGTCATCAGCTCAATTGGAACGCGCGCTTACTATCGCGCACAGGGCTTTACCGATGCAGGACTCTACCAGCAAAAAGCTCTGTAAAAGGTAGCCTTGTACTTCTAAACCAGTTATATGTGTCCACTTTAAAAATCAAAAAATGCCGAGAAGACCGTTGATCTTCTCGGCATATTCATTAGCGTCACCCTCTCCTGGACGCAAATGGATCTTAAGGAATCAGCGACAAAATCTGAGAAAGGTTCTTCTTACCGAAGTCAACCTTCTGACCGTCGTTAATAACCAAGCATGGAACGCTCATGACATCGTAGGTATCTTTGAGCTCCTTGAAGTGGTTGATGTCATAGACATCGCAGGTGACCTGAGGATTGTCTGCAGCAATACGCTGAGCAGCTACAACAACATCTGGGCACATGGTACAAGAAAGTCCCACCAAGACCTGCAGATGCGTCTTTGACTCAATAGCAGCGATGGCTGCCTTGTCCTCGTCACTAATAGGCTGACCAGGGCGTGCGGCGTTATAGAGTCCAAGTACAAACGAAGTGAACTCGTGACCGCCAGGAACACCATGGAACGCAAGACCTGTTGGAGTGCCATCCTGTGCGCAAACACGAACAACAGGAAGGTTCTTCTCGCCCGTGTCTGAAACCGTCTGAACGCTCAGCTTATCGGTCATAGAAGAAAGCTCTTCCATGTAAGCTACGAGCTCTTCAGAAACGGGCCTTTGATCAAGCTCAAGCTGAAGCACAAGCGGACGAGCCATGCGCTCAAAGACAGCGTTAAGCTGCGCCTTCATGTCATCGGTGAAGATCTCTCCGAAGTCAGAGGCACTCTTAGCCGCTGGAGCTTCAGGAGCCTCCTTCTTGGACGAGATGCGCGTGACGTTCATCTGCGGAACAAGGCCGGTCTTTTCCTGTACGCGTTTGATGTAGCGCTCCATCTCGGTAGCGGTAGTTGCTGCCTGGCCAATAGCTGTTGCAACCTGGCGCAGTGGTTTCTGGCACACATCACCCGCACCAAAAAGACCCTCACAGGTTGTTTCTTGATGCTCGTTGGTGATCAGATAGCCGTGGTCATCAGTCCGTGCCAGCTCTTTTACCAGGTCGGTCTCTGGCGCGTAACCTGCGAAGACAAAGACGCCAATAGAATCGCCATCTTCTGGAGCAAAGGTGGTCTTCTCGCCTGTTTTAAGATTCTTGTACGTAATAGACCTAAGCGCAGAATCACCGGCAACGGATTCAACCTGCGTGTTGTAGAGAACCGTAATATTTGGATTAGTGCGAGCAGCCTCGGACGACGCGGGGGCGCAGGTAAATGCTTCCTCGCGCACAAGAACCGTGACGTGCTTTGCGTACTTAGTTAGAAATACGCTTTCTTCTGCAGCTGCAAAGCCTCCACCAATCACAAAGACTTCTTTGCCGGTGAAGAACTCGCCATCGCAAGTGGCACAATAGGCAACACCGTGGCCCTGGTAGTCCTCTTCTCCCACAAAGCCGATATGGCGCGGATGTGCTCCTGTGGCGAGAAGAACCGAAAGGCAGGGACGCTCACCTTTAGTAGTGTGAACTACCTTGACATCTCCGGACATGTCCAGGTCAGTGACTTCTGCCAGCAAAAACTCTGCGCCAAAGGCCTCAGCCTGCTTGCGCATAGTTTCTGAAAGCTCAGAGCCACTAGTAAAGAAAACTCCCGGATAATTAACGACCTCATTAGTGATAGTGATCTGTCCGCCAAAATGGTCCTTCTCGACAACTAGAACACGGTAGCGAGCGCGGGCCAGATAGAGGGCGGCGGTGAGCCCAGCTGGCCCACCGCCGATAATCACCGCGTCGTAGAGGTCTTTGACGTCGGTCATTGTAAGCTCCTAAATCTTAGAGCTGACCAACAAGGTCAAGGCTTGGCTTCAGGGTCTCAGCGCCTGGCTGCCACTTAGCTGGGCAGACCTGATCGCCGTGCTCTGCAACAAACTGTGCAGCCTGGAGAAGGCGGAGAAGCTCCTCAGCGTTACGGCCAATGCCACCAGCGGTGACAAGCTCAACCTGGATGACACCCTCAGGGTCAACAATGAAGGCGCCGCGCTCAGCAAGGCCAGCATCCTCAATAAGGACCTCAAAGTTCCTTGCAAGAACGTGAGCTGGGTCAGCGAGCATTGGGTAGGTTACCTTAGAGATACGCTCGGACTCCTCGTGCCATGCCTTGTGGACAAACTCAGTGTCGCAAGAGACAGAGTAGACCTCTGCGCCAGCAGCCTGGAACTTGTCATAGTTGTTAGCAAGATCCTCAAGCTCAGTTGGGCAGACAAAGGTAAAGTCAGCTGGATAGAAGAAGAACAGGCTCCACTTACCCAGTGTGGACTCCTTGCTTACCTCAGTGATGTCACCGTTGTGGAATGCGTTTACCTTAAAATCACCAATTTGCTTACCAATAAGAGACATAGTCAGTTCCTTTCTGTAAGTAAAACAATTTGTAAAACGTGCTAGTTAGAAGTTTACTCTCTTTAACTCTTTTGTCAATAACAATAATGATTACTATTTATATCCACAAAAAGAAACAGGCCAGATTACTCTGACCTGTGAACAGTTGGTGGGCGTTATAAGATTTGAACTTATGACCTCTTCCGTGTCAGGGAAGCGCTCGTCCCCCTGAGCTAAACGCCCGAATATGTTTGCTGCTGGGGATGCAGCAAGGGATATATTACGAGAAACCCGCCCCTCTTGCAACCGTCAAACTCAACTTTTTTTGAAATCTGCAAAAGAGCGTCTCATCAATGCATTGATGACTACGTAAATACCGCGGGCTATCAAATGAATGACCGCCTTTTAAACCCGCATGTCTTCTGCACCTCAATTAAACAAAACATGTTAAAAGATAGGCAACTGGATTGTAAAAGCATACGGTCAGAAGTATTATGGCAAGTCGTTCGATTGAGGGAGAAACTTATGAACTTTCTGGAATATAACAAAGACGAGAAGCTATGCTTTAATTATAAGAAATCATGCGGTCTCTGGTTAATTGTTGTAGCTCTCATCATTTTTGCAGCTACCGTAATAGGTGGAAAGCAGATTATCAATATGTCCGTATTTAGCTTTGGATATGTTGCAGCCTTCTTATCTATAAACACAAATAAGAAAGTTCTCAATAAGTTTTCCGATGGTCCTTCAAGTAAGTTCCAGAACAAAATGTCTCTATACGCGGTGATTTTCTTATTCATTTTGATGTTTTTATTAGGTGGACCATTTTTTGCAACTGAAAACTGGAGACTTATTTGGTTGGGCGCGTTAATGGCCACAGCGCTGCACTTTTTCCTCTATTACTTTGTGCACGGAAAATCGATGATTTATCTGGCAATACTCTGTGCCATCAATGTTGGTATAGGTTATATTTTTCCAAATATCCCACTGACAACAACTGCCTATATTGATGCAGCAATTAAACTTGGATTTGGAATATACCTGTTCTTTTTCTCAAAGCCAACACAACAAAAATAGCCTTCGCCTAGAGACCGTGCGCGTCAAACGTGTCCTTAACCAAAGCCACAAGCATTGGTATAAACACAGCCACGCCTGCTAAAAGCATTGGATTGTCACGTACTTCCGGAATGTCCTGTAAGAAATTCTGCAGATCATAGACAAGACCAACGGCAACGGCAATAAGAATAGGTGCCAGAATAATCAAAATAGGATTTGGTGGTTTACGCATAAGGATGCTTTCTTTTACAAGTACTGCACACGCAGCGGTCCAATAGAGCAAAGATACGTATCAAGCCACATTCTGGCTTTTCTTCCTTACTTCTTCCCTACTTCTTACGCTTAACCTTAATTTGAATGCCAGAGGTCTCTGGACGAGACGATGTAGAAGCAACAGCGCCTTTCTCGCCATTTACAAAAGCCGAGAAACGCTGACGGAAACGATTCCACTTGTGATAGATAGGCTCGTGGTCATGAGATCTGAGACCCAAAAGCATGCTTGCTGCCAGAGTTGGAAGCAGATACTCAATAGCGCGCCAAAGCACAAAGCCTGCGGCAATTTCTTCACCAAACATATGGCCAAACAGGAAGGCAAAGCCACCCTCAGCGCCACCAGTGCCACCAGGAAGTGGAATGGCCGAGGTCAAGAGCTCAAGCATTGAACCAGATGCAAGGCAGGTCAGAAGGTCTGCGGGTTGGCCGAGTGCACGCAGAACAAAGTATGGAAGTGCATAGAGGCAGCCAAGCTGGACCAAGGTAACCAGCAGAACAACGCACATCTCTGGGATGTTCTTTGCAGCAGTCTTAAAGCCGTTTGAGAACTCATCTACCTGCGTGTTAATGATGCCATGCCAGTGGTCGTACTGCTTTACGATACGAAGACGTGAAAGCAGCCTTAAGCCCCAGTTGCCCACGGTCTTAACCATTTTAGGAAGCAGGCAAATGGCCAAGATAACTGCAACCATCACTATCTTTGCGCCAAACAAAATAACGCCAATAACGGTTACATCGCCAAATTGCTCGTAGAAATAATTGGCCCTAAAAATAAGCATCAGAGCTGCAAAGATACCCTCGCCCGCCTCATACATAACAAAGCGGGTGAACTGTAAAGCTCCTGCCTGACCAACGGAAATTCCTGCACGAGTGAGGCGATAAATCTGAGCAGGAGCAGCACCAGCGCCGTTTGGCGTGAGGTTCATGAAGAAGATTCCCGACGCCTCAACGCTCATCAGGTCACGGACACCAACAGGACTCTCGGGGTCTGTAATGACCGAGATAACATAGGCGAGAATACCCAGAAGATAGTAAACAAAGTAGCAAAGAGCGCCAGCAATGAGCCAACCTGTATCTACGTCTGCTAGAGCAACAACAAACTCATCAAACTGACCAGAGAAAACGATATAGAGTGCGTACAGTATTACAACCGCAAAGAGGAAGAGAATGCTCTTTCTAACTTGACCAAAGCTCTCTTTTGCCTCTTCTACCTGCTCAGATGAAGAAGTTGGAGCAACACTAATCTTAGGCTTTTTAGTTGAAACACCCTTAACGGTTGTAGATCCAATCTTCACCGTTACCTTCGGTGTAGATGAGGGGTGCTCGGTTTCAGACGCGCCATCTGGGCGATCCATGGGCACCTCCTTGGACTCTGGATCACAATACGTGTACAGAAAGAACACTCTTTGCAGATAAACGATGCAACCTCAAAGGGTTTCTCGCTACCTACCTGCTTTTTATTTTACATGAACCGCTCAAGTATACTCTTGTCGGCCTCAATAATGCCACCGCCACAAACTTCCTGACCATCGTACAAAACCGCCGATTGACCTGCTGCAACAGTTTTTACCGGCTGGTCAAATTCAATAAATCCACATTGATTGTCTGTGAGCGTAAACGTTACGGGAACCAGCGCGCCTGTGTGACGAGTTCTGACCACATACCTACCGTTAGCTGCAGGTTCTCCAGAAATCCAGTGCATGTCCGAGAGCTCCATGTGACGAGTCCAGAGCGCAGGACAGTTGAGGTCAGAGGTTACATACACCACATTCTTAAGCGTGTCGGTTGCTACTACATAGCGAGCAGGGCCTCCACCGATGTTCAGGCCTTTTCTTTGGCCAACGGTAAAGAGGAATGCTCCGTCATGGGTGCCAAGAACCTTGCCTGTCTCCCACTCAATGACGTCGCCCTGCTTTTTCTGAAATGTGTCCAGCAAAAACGTGCGCAAGCCAACGGGGCCAATAAAACAAATGCCGTCGGAGTCTGGCTTAGTTTCTATGCCCAGACCTCGCTCTGCACACAGAGCGCGCACCTCTGCCTTGGTGGCAATGTGTCCAATAGGAAAAAGCGTGCGTTCAAACAAATGACCTGGTACACGCCATAGGAAATAGGTCTGATCCTTGTGAGCATCTGCGGCACGCAAAAGTTTTTTGGTGCCCGGAACGTTCTGTGCATAGTGACCCGTTGCAACAAAATCTGCGCCCTCAGCAAAAGCACGTTCTGCAAAGGTACCGAACTTTACGGTCTGGTTGCACATAACGTCTGGATTGGGCGTGCGACCGTGCTCATAGGCATCAAGCAGGTAATCCACAACGGTGGCCTTATACTCGGCCTCACAGTCCCACACGTCCAAATCAATGCCCAGCGTTACGCAGACGCGCTCGGCATCAGCCAAGTCATCTGCCCAAGGGCACTTAAAGCCTGGCAAGTCCTTTGACCAGTTACGCATATAGATAGCCTTGACGTTGTAGCCCGCCTCAAGAAGCAAGGCCGCGGACAGCGCCGAATCAACGCCGCCACTCATGCCAAGGTAAACTAATTCTCCCATGTCACTCCTACGCGAGCAGATTCCTGCTTGACAGCCTCAGCGATTGCCCAAGCTGCGTACAAGATGTCGTCTTCTGTGGTAGTTCTTCCAAGCGTTAACCTGAGGCTTCCCGCTGCTACTTCTCGCGGCGCGCCAATTGCCTCAAGCACGTGAGATATTTGCATCTTTGATGCGGCGCAGGCGGAACCCGTTCCCACTGATACGCCTAGGCGCTCTAGCAAAATAACCAGACGACGAGCTTCAAGTCCCGGGAAAGAAACATGTAGCAGGTTAGGAAGCCTCAGCTTGGCGTTCTTTGGCCCCGAGACAATCATCTGCGAAAACTCTGCGCAAAGCAGCTCCTGTAGCTGATCTCTCAGGCGAGAAACCCGCTTTGCCTCGTCAGTGCGAGTCTCATCAGCAAGCGCTAAAGCACACGCAAAGCCAATGACGCCTGCGACGTTCTCCGTACCTGAGCGAACGCCGCCTTCTTGTCCGCCGCCCAACACCAGCGGCCTCAAGCGTACGTCGTCGGAGGCCCACAAGAGACCCACCTGCTTTGGACCGGAAAGCTTTGCTGCGGAAAGCGTCAACATATCCACGCCCAAAGACGACACGTTCACGCTCAGGTATGCCGCGGCCTGAGAGGCGTCTACGTGCAAATGCAGCGGACGAGTCTCCCCTGCCGCAAGCCTGCGCGAGCGCTCCTTGGCAAGCACCTGCGAAATCTCTCGGATAGGCTGAATGGTGCCAATCTCCCCGTTTGCAAGCTCAATGGAAACCAGCTCGGTCTCTGGCTTGAGCGCTTTTGCAACGCGCCCTGGATCCACACGACCGTCTGCTTCTACGCGTAGTGTCTTGTGCGAGAAAATCCCTGCACACGCAAGGACGCTCTCGTGCTCAATAGCATCAACGATTACGTGCGCATCTTCAGAGACCGTTGCAAACGCCAGGTTGTTGGCCTCTGTAGCACCTGCTGTGAGTACCACGTTTCCTGGACGAGCACCAATGGCATGTGCCAAGACAGCGCGGGCACGTTCTACCTCGTCACGAACCTGGCGAGACAGAGCATACGGTGCTGAAGGGTTGTAGAACTTCTCCGTGAAGTATGGAATCATTGCATCAACTACACGTGGATCCATAGGTGTAGCTGCGGCAAAGTCCAGGTACACGTTGCCTGTTGGATGTTCTGGTTTTGCAGAAGGCATGTGCATTACAAATCCTTTGGGTTTCTCGCGGTCTTGCGGGCTTACGAGGGTGCGGCATTGCGTGCTTGCAGTGTACGTTCTGCGGACGTGTGGTCTTGCAGACGTGCTGCGCGCGACGCTTGGTGGCTACGACTTGTCAGCCGAGTCTGGCGGTGTAAAGGTCATGTTCTGGAAACGAGTAGATACAAAGCTGTCGTCGTAATGAGTATCTACCCACATCTCAAACGCATTTGACGGAGGAACGCCAGCGTCTCGCTGAGCCTTTCTACCTAGGCATGCCACCGTCATTGAAATGTCGGCGACAAGATACACCGTAAGCAGGGTAACAAAAATTGCTTGCCTTTTTGATGTTGGCTCACCAATCTTGTAGAGCGCGCGAGGCATGATAACCCGACACCAAATCAGACCCAAGATGCCCCAAAATCCCAAGAATCGCCAGGCAACCCACTGTGTGACGGCGTCTGGAAGATGAGCGTACGTCCACGATTCCGAGTGGAAAATCTCTTGCATTCCCCAGCCGGTGAGCTGCTCCAGCGTGCCGCCAACAACAACCGAAACCAGGAAAATGACCAGGTTATTGGCATGATGCTTGTGTAACTGATAGCAAATAACCGTGAGAAACACCGCGCCAGTTCCATAGAGCGGAGAAAATGGTCCCCAGATAAGGCCAACCCTGCTCTCGGTCAGGCCAGCGGTAATGAGCATCCAGATTTCTTCGATAAGAAGACCGGCCATGCAGCCCACTATGAAGAGGATGACCACCTGGTACCAGCCAAGATGCATCGTGTCCAAATATGCTGAGAGCTCCGCTTGTGTTGGCTTGGGCTTGGAGAATGGAGCGGTTTGGGGAACGGGCGATACGGCATCGCCCGCAGCTCCATCGATCTTCTCGCCAGATGAAAGCCAGCCCCAAAAATAGCGCACCACGCGAACAAAACCGCTTGCGACAAGATACGCAAGCGTCAAAAGCGCTATGAGCGACGCAAGAATAAAGAACATACAACCTCATTCAAAAAGTTCTTGTTCTATGATACGGCAAGCAGTCACACTTGGCAATCTACCTGCTCTTATTTGCAAGTTTTGCAAGAAAAATCCAGCTCTTAGGCAAGTCAGGATTCGTGACTTTTCTAAAAAAGTTTGACGATTTTGAAATTTACACTTGCGCTCAGCCGTGAACTTGCGTATATTATTCCTCGCGTTCGCGGGCTTAGCGCAGTTGGTAGCGCGCAACCTTGCCAAGGTTGAGGTCGCGGGTTCGAACCCCGTAGCCCGCTCCATGATTTTTCGGCCGGATTCGTTTCGGCCTTTTTCATATGGCGAGATGGCCAAGTGGTAAGGCAGAGGCCTGCAAAGCCTTTATCCCCGGTTCGAATCCGGGTCTCGCCTCCAGTGAATTGACAACCCCAGCTTCGGCTGGGGTTTCTTTTTTGGGGCGCGCGCCCGTGCTTGCTAGAGTTCTGGATTGCGAGCCTGAAAAGTGCAAACATTTTAGTCAGACGAGCCTGGAAAGTGCAAAGAATCTGTATTTGAGGCACCGATTCTTTGAAGAAATCAGGCAAATCCACCGATTCTTTTACTTATTTAGGCAGAAGTTACAGATTCTTTGCAGAAATCAGGCACGCTCTAACTAGGGCGTTGTCTCCAAATTTTGCGAGCCTGAAACCCCCACCATGTCTGAGTAAAACAGCTCAGAC
>ERZ772786.848-NODE-848-length-12096-cov-3.812059_pt1 | contig 12096 bp, 5 predicted proteins | sample MGYA00511473_ERZ772786 | MGnify/ENA primary metagenome ERZ772786 (study PRJEB29015, sample SAMEA2738025) | human oral metagenome | biome: human oral; feature: human-associated habitat; material: saliva | place: China | collected 2252 ...
TCACCTATGTTGGGAAAGGTAAACTCGAAGAAATAAGAGAATATATCAAACTCAAAGAGGACGAGGACGACCCTATAGGGATGGTCATCTTCGATGATGAACTATCTGCAAAACAGATGCGTAACATCGAGCAAGAGCTTGGCGTAAAGATATTAGATAGAACTTCTCTCATCCTCGATATCTTTGCTATGCGTGCTCAGACAGCCAATGCAAAGACACAAGTAGAACTGGCACAGTACCGATATATGCTTCCACGCTTGCAACGTTTGTGGACACACTTGGAACGTCAGGGTGGTGGTTCAGGCTCGGGCGGAGGCAAAGGATCCGTAGGTTTACGTGGACCAGGTGAGACTCAGCTTGAAATGGACCGCCGAATCATTCTCCAACGCATGTCACTTCTGAAGCAACGCCTAACAGAAATTGACAAACAAAAGGCCACTCAACGCAAAAATCGTGGTCGTTTGATTCGTGTTGCGTTAGTTGGATACACGAATGTTGGTAAGTCAACTATTATGAATCTTTTAGCAAAAAGTGAGGTGTTTGCTGAAAATAAGCTCTTTGCAACATTAGACACCACGGTACGTAAAGTCGTTGTAGAGAACCTTCCATTCCTATTAGCAGACACAGTAGGATTCATCCGCAAACTCCCAACGGACTTGGTTGAATCCTTCAAATCAACTCTTGACGAGGTTCGTGAGGCTGACCTTCTTGTACATGTCGTTGACATCTCCCATCCAGATTTTGAAGAACAGATACAAGTTGTCAACCAAACGTTGGCAGAATTAGGCTGTGCTGACAAGCCTTCCATGATTATCTTCAACAAAATAGACAATTATCATTGGGTAGAGAAAGAAGAGGATGATCTCACTCCTGCAACGAAAGAAAACATAACTCTTGATGAATTAAAGAAGACATGGATGGCTAAAGAGCATGATAATTGTCTCTTTATTTCAGCCAAACAAAAAGAGAATATTGAAGAATTCAGAGAGGTACTTTACAAGAAAGTACGTGAACTCCACGTCCAAAAGTACCCTTATAATGATTTTCTCTATAACATTGAAGAACAAGAGACTATAGATTGATTGGTCAAATAAAAACATAGAAAGATTATGCAATACCGTTCCCTGACTTTCGAAGAAATAGATACACTGGAAAGAAATAGCTGCTGGGCTGAAGACTGGAGTCGAGTTGAGGTTGCAGAAGAGGGCTTTCAAGCAAAATATTTCCACCGAGTTATGTTTTATGGAGATATCCGTTTAGGTAGCTTCCAAAAGAATATAGAGATCGCAAAAGACTTCGTCAAGCACTCTGGAATCAATGATGCTACGCTCCGTAATGTCACTGTGGGTGACGATTGTCTGATTGAAAAAGTCGGGAACTACATAAATAATTACACCATCGGTAATGACTGTCTTATCTCCAACATCTCTGTTATGGAGACAACAGAGGGAGCAAGCTATGGAGAAGGGAATCTGATTTCGGTTCTAAATGAGGTTGGTGACGGTAATGTCATACTCTTTCATGATCTTAACAGTCAGTTTGCAGCCTTTATGGTGAAGCATTTTAACAACAAAGATCTCAAAAATGCTATCCGTAGACTCGTCTCCGAGGAGATTGCACGAACCAATCCTGAACGTGGAACAATTGGCAATAACGTTAAAATCATCAATACAAGAGAGATTACCAATACTATCATACAGGATGATTGTGAGATATCCGGAGCCAGCAAACTGAGTGATTGTACCATTCTCAGTTCCGAAAATGCCAGTGTCTTCATTGGTACTGGAGTCATCTGTGAGAACTCTATCATCTCTGATGGGTCAAGTATCATCAACAGTGTAAAGATGCAAGACTGCTTTGTTGGTGAGGCTTGCCAGATTGCAAATGGGTTTACGGCATCACAAAGTGTATTCTTCGCTAACTCTTTCATGGCAAACGGTGAGGCATGTGCTGCTTTTTGTGGACCATTCTGTGCCTCTCACCACAAGAGTTCACTCATCATTGGAGGTATGTTCTCTTTCTATAATGCTGGTTCAGGAACTAACTTTTCAAACCACGCATATAAGATGGGGCCTATGCATTGGGGTATTCTTGAGAGAGGATCCAAAACAGCAAGTGGAAGTTACCTACTTATGCCGGCAACAATTGGAGCCTTCTCTGTCTGCTTTGGTAAGTTAATGCACCACCCGAACACGACAGCACTCCCCTTCTCTTACCTCATTGCGGAAGCTGACAAGATGTTTCTGGTCCCTGGACGTAACATAACTACTGTAGGACTCTATCGTGATATACGTAAATGGCCACGACGTGATATGAGACCACAACACTCTCAAAAGAGTATAGTTAACTTTGATTGGCTATCACCTTTTACGGTTGGAGAGATACTTAGAGGAAAGAAAATCCTGGAGAATCTACGGCAAGCAAGTGGTGATAATGTATCATCCTACAACTATCATGAGTATGTCATCAATGCTTCTAGCCTGCGAAAAGGTATTAAATATTACGATATTGCATTACGCATCTATATGGGTGCAGTCTTGAAACGTGCACACAAATGGGGCTTTTTTGGTAAGCCAGAGACAGAGATTGGCCTTGGGAAATGGGATGATTTATCAGGTTTACTACTCCCTGCTAGTGAAGAACAACGGCTTATTGATGAGATTAAAGACGGCACCTTAGAGACTATTCAAGAGGTTATTGACCGCTTCCACGAGATAAATGACAACTATCGCGTCTATCAGTGGACTTGGACCTATCGCATGATATTAGAATATTATGGGATAAAAGAAATCACAGCAGAAGATGATGCACGCATCAAGAAAGATTATATAGAGGCTCGACGCGCATGGATTGCCGAGATTCGCAAGGATGCAGAGAAGGAATTTGAAATGGGTGATGTAGAGAAAGAGGTCTTCGAGTCATTCGTTAACAGCCTTGATCACGAAGTAGATTTTGAGAATTAGCATTTCTTACCTTATTTATAATATAAAGAATTGATATGAAAAAACATTTTTTTAACTACTCCCTCATCAAGGGATTCTGCATAGGAGCACTGCTTCTATTGGCGACTCTGCCAGGTTTAGCACAACACTATCAATACGAAAGTGTGCCCAATGACCCTATGCAGACACGTATCTACACACTAAAAAACGGCCTAAAGGTCTACTTGTCTGTGAACAAAGAGAAGCCACGGGTACAGACTTATATAGCTGTACGCACTGGTTCACGTAATGATCCGAAGGAGACTACGGGCCTGGCACATTATTTAGAGCACCTAATGTTCAAGGGAACTACTCATTTTGGATCATCAAATATTGAGGCTGAACGCCCCTATCTTGATTCAATAGAAGCACGTTTCGAGCAGTATCGGCGCATTACCGACCCTAAAGCACGCAAGAGATGGTATCATCAGATTGATTCAATCTCACAACTTGCAGCCCGCTACAATATCCCTAATGAGTATGATAAGATGATGACTGCCATTGGAAGTGAAGGGACAAATGCTTACACGTCCAATGATGTAACATGCTATGTAGAGAATATCCCATCTAATGAGATTGACACATGGGCTAAAGTTCAGGGAGATCGCTTCCAGAATATGGTAATTCGTGGATTCCACACGGAGCTTGAAGCTGTCTATGAGGAGTATAATATCGGCCTCTCAAGTGACTGGCGTAAGATGTATGCTGCCCTGTTTGCAAAATTATTCCCTACTCATCCTTATGGGACCCAAACTACTATCGGGGTCGGTGAGCACCTGAAAAATCCTTCAATAGTAAACATTAAGAACTATTTCCATAAATATTATGTTCCTAATAATGTTGCAATCTGCCTCTCAGGAGACCTTGATCCTGACAAGACAATTGCAACAATTGAGAAATACTTTGGAAGTTGGAAACCAAGTACACACATCGATGTACCACAATTTCCAGCTCAACCTGCTATTAATGCACCGATAGATACTACCGTAATAGGCAAGGAAGCGCCCATGTTTTTCATGGGATGGCGTGCGGAAGCAGCTAACTCTCAACAGATTGATACACTTGAAGTAGTTGCACAACTATTATCTAATGGACAGGCTGGTCTCTTTGATCTTGACCTCAACCAAAAGCTTAAAGTACAGAATGTAGGAGCGGGAGTATCTGATTTAAATGACTATTCCGTCTTCTACATATACGGACAATCTAAGAAAGGACAAACATTACAAGAAGCACGTAGCCTTGCGCTAGCAGAAGTTGATAAACTCAAGAGAGGTAATTTCTCTGATGATTTATTACCATCTATCATCAACAACTACAAACGTTATTACTATACAGAACTTGATAAGAATCAGTTCCGTGCCAAACAATATGTTGATGCCTTCATCAACCACAAGGATTGGAGGCTGGAAGTTGGTAAAATCAATCGAATATCAAAGATAACAAAAGCCGAAATAGTAAGATTTGCCAATAAATTCTTTGGTAATAACTTCGCTTGCGTATACAAAGAGCAAGGTAATGATACTACTATCAAAAAAGTAGAGAAACCTTCTATCACTCCAATTCCAACCAATAATGACAAGCATAGTGCATTCTTGGAAGAGATCGTGAATGCAAAGACAACTCCTATTCAGCCGCATTTTGTTGATTACAAGCGTGATCTTACTAAATCAACTACCCGAAAAGGACTACCTGTACTATACAAACAAGACACATCAAATGACCTCTTCACATTGTGTTTTGTTCTCCCTTTCGGCTCAGAGAACACTCCAAAACTCAGCTATGCAGCTGGATATCTTGATTATTTAGGTACGGACAAGCTCTCCAATGAACAAATCAAACAACAATTTTATAAGCTTGCTTGCGACTATAGCATAACTGAAAGGAGTGATTGTTCCTATATTACGCTAAACGGTCTGAACTCAAATCTTCCTCAAGCACTTGCCTTACTCAACAATTTACTCAATAATGCGAAGGTGGATAAACAGGCTTATAACCTTTATGTCGAACAGATTCTGAAATCACGCAGCGATAATAAGGCCAATCAACGTGCAAACTTCTATGCTCTAAGGGACTATGCTTCATACGGAGAATACAACCCTACACGCAACATACTTAGTGAACAAGCTTTAAAAACTATGAATCCTCAGGAGCTATTAACGCTTCTGAAGAATCTAAAGAACTATAAGCAGACTGTACTTTACTATGGTCCTTCAAGCCTAAGTACCATAGATCAGCTTATCAGTAAGACTATCCAGTCGCCAAAGAAATTCGTTTCGCCTCCGACAGCAAAACGTTATACAGAACTGACAACGCCAAAGAATGAAGTTATAATTGCTCCATACGATGCAAAAAACATCTATATGGTACAACTTCATAACGAGAATCAAGAGTGGTCAGCAGACCGTGCACCTATCATAGCACTCTTCAATGAGTATTTTGGAGGTAGCATGAATGCTATTGTCTTCCAAGAACTTCGTGAAGCAAGAGGGTTAGCTTATTCTGCCTTTGCCAAATATAACGAGCCTTATCGTCTGTCTGATAAGGAAGACTTCTACACATACATCATCACTCAGAACGACAAGATGATGGATTGTGTACATGAATTCAACAAACTTTTGGACAACATGCCAGTTCGACAAGCAAACTTCGACCTCGCAAAACAAAGTCTAATGAAGAGTTTAGCATCTCAACGTACAACAAAGTATGCTATTCTTACATCTTATCTTGCAGCACAACGTTTAGGTATAGACTACTCCTTGAGTGAGAAGATATACAAAGCTCTTCCAGCCCTACGACTGAAAGATGTTGTTGACTTCGAAAAGAAGTATATTGCAAACAAGCCTTTTAAATACATCATTCTTGGTGACGAGAAAGAATTAAACATGAAGGCTTTAGAGAAGATAGCTCCTATCAAGAGGGTTACAACAGAGGAGATATTTGGATATTAAAAGACAAAAGAAGATAGAAAAAGAATAATTAGCAAAGCAAAGACAAAGGGAGTAAAGGGTAAGGACAGACTCCTAAGCTGTACAGGTACTTATTCCTAAGCTCCCTTCTAACTGCTTTAACCCCATTTACGACAAAGAACAAAATACAAAAACATAGTAAAAACATATAGAACAACTCCGCAACACTCTGCAAACACAGAGCAAACGGGAAATTAAAACATTATGGCTGAATTCAAATATGCCCCAATGTTCCAATTGGGCAAGGATGACACCGAGTACAGATTGATATCTAAAGAAGGTGTCAGTGTCGGTGAGTTTGAAGGTAAAGAGATTCTGAAAGTCAGTAAAGAAGCACTAACTCTGCTGGCACAAGAAGCTTTCCACGACTGTGAGTTTATGCTCCGCCGCGCTCACAACGAGCAAGTAGCAAAGATTCTGACGGACCCAGAAGCTTCAGAAAATGACAAGTATGTTGCTCTGCAGTTCCTCCGCAATGCGGAAACAGCAGTAAAAGGTGTACTACCCTTCTGTCAAGACACGGGAACTGCCATCATTCATGGTGAAAAAGGACAACAGGTTTGGACAGGATTCGAGGACGAAGAGGCTCTTTCACGTGGTGTCTATAACACTTTTACTGAAGAAAATCTCCGTTATTCGCAGAATGCTCCTTTAACAATGTATGATGAGGTGAATACCAAATGTAACCTTCCTGTGCAGATTGATATCGAAGCTGTTGAAGGTGAAGAGTATCGTTTTGTCATGGTGGCAAAGGGTGGCGGCTCTGCAAACAAGACTTATTTCTACCCAATGACCAAGGCTACAATCCAAAATGAGGGTACATTGATTCCTTTCCTCGTTGAAAAAATGAAGAGTCTTGGTACTGCAGCATGTCCTCCTTACCACATTTGTTTTGTCATTGGAGGAACTTCAGCAGAAAAGAATCTACTAACCGTAAAGCTCGGTAGTATCAAGTACTATGATAATCTACCTACTACAGGAGATGAAACTGGACGTGCTTTCCGTGACATAGATCTTGAAGAAAAACTTCTTAAAGAAGCACACAAGATTGGACTTGGTGCACAATTCGGTGGTAAATACTTGGCACATGACATCCGTATTATTCGTCTGCCACGCCACGGAGCAAGCTGTCCTATCGGTATGGGAGTAAGCTGTTCTGCTGACCGTAACATCAAAGCAAAGATCAATAAAGATGGTATTTGGCTTGAGAAGATGGATACAAATCCTGGAGAACTTATCCCTGAGGAATATCGTAAGCCAGGAGAAGGTACCAAGGGTATAGAGATCGACCTCGATAAAGGTATTGATGCTGTGCGCGCTGAACTGACAAAGTATCCAGTTTCAACACGTGTAAACTTGAATGGAACCATTATTGTTGCCCGTGATATCGCCCATGCAAAACTCAAGGCACGCTTGGATGCAGGCGAAGACTTACCACAATACTTCAAGGATCACCCTATTTTCTATGCCGGACCAGCAAAGACTCCAGAAGGATATCCATGTGGTTCAATGGGTCCAACAACGGCAAATCGTATGGACCCATACGTTGATGAATTCCAAGATCACGGTGGATCTCTTGTAATGCTTGCAAAGGGTAACCGTACTCAGGTTGTCACTGATGCGTGCAAAAAGCATGGTGGATTCTATCTTGGTACAATCGGTGGCGTTGCAGCTGTACTCTCACAGAGCAGTATCAAGAGCATTGAATGTGTTGAATATCCAGAATTAGGCATGGAAGCAATCTGGAAAATTAAAGTAGAAGACTTCCCAGCTTTCATCCTTGTAGATGATAAAGGACATGACTTCTTCAAGGAATTGAAACCTTGGACAGGTTGCGATTGCGGAAAATAATACTCCCCTAAAAAATAAAAGGGACATATTCATAAGGTAACAAATGGTATGAAAGAAGGACTATATCCGACTTTCATACCATTTTTATGTATACACCTGAAGCCAAGAAGCCTTATTATAAGACATCACCTACATATTACCTACATTCATTATAAAGTGAATTTGGCAAAACAGCCTATATATAATAAGGTGTAAAAGTTTCCAAGGGAGAATAAGAAAGTTAGAACTGTAAATAGTAAAACAAACTTACATATTGAAACACATAAGAATGTAGGAGGTAAGAGAAAATCATCTTATTATAACTTTGTAATCAAAAGATTATCAAACAGTTACAAGTAGGCTTCTAAAAGGGCACCTTTTACCAAACAAAAGGGCGTCTTTTACACCTCAAAAGGACATGTTTTACATTGCAAAAGATGCCCTTTTAGAATGTAAAAGATACTCTATTCAAACTCTAACAGTTATTTTATTTTACAAACATAAATCTTACCCCGATGGCAGATAGTAAAAAAGGAAAAAGCTCAGAAGTTAAAACCGGATTTCAAAAGGCAAAAAAGAAAGGGGGGATAAGAGTAAATATAGCAAGGATAAATAACCATAAATGTTTAGGATAAAACCTACTTCTGTTTCAGATTCATTTGTTAAATTTGAATAATCAAAATACCTGCACAAAGATAATATAGTTGTGCAAACTCTTTAATGGTATCACTTTGTTTATGCAAGGTTACAATATGTACCTAATAAAGTAAGCTGATGCCAAAATTAACTCATACTCTTCCATAATTGGTTAAAAGCTGTATTGATAATGTTTATATATGTTAATTAATCTATGTCAAGTATGTGATATTAGAAAATGAAATGTTATATTTGTAGGCACAAAACCTAAATAGAACAAATAACACCCAAATAATAAAGACAATTACACTGCAATAATATTGCAGTTATTCCTGAATCGTATAATATTAACAAATACTTAAACACGAATGAGAAAAGGAAAAATTTTACAAGTAAGTGTTTTCTTATCTTGCTGTTGTTTGAATTCCTTTGCCTATAATATCAGTATGTCTGATAATATTGGTAAACAAACTGCAAGCATCGTTAAGGCTGCGGCCTTAAAAGACTTAGGAACACAACAATCAAGTGACAATGTGAAAGTTACCGGTACCGTCGTTGACAATACTGGTGAACCAATCATTGGTGCAACAGTACGAGTAAAAAACTCACAAAGTGGTACTGCTACCGATCTTGATGGTAAATTCACGCTAAGTGTCCCTAAGGGTTCTACACTTATTATTAGCTACATCGGAATGCTAACTCAAGAGGTCCAAGTCACAGGTGCTGCTGATTTGAAGATCTCAATGAAAGATGAAGCGCATAAGATTGATGAGGTTGTAGTAACAGCCTTGGGTATCAAGCGCTCTGAGAAAGCTTTGAGCTATAATGTACAGAAAGTCGGAGGTGACCAACTAAGCGCTGTTAAGAATGTTAACTTCGTAAATAGTCTGAACGGTGCAGTAGCTGGTGTGAACATAAACGCATCTACCACAGGTGTTGGTGGTCCTACACGTGTCGTTATGCGTGGTACTAAATCAATCACTGGTGGTAACAATGTACTTTACGTTATCGATGGTGTGCCAATGCTAAATAAGAGTGGTGGTGACATCGGTGGTGGTAGATACTCAAGCCAACCAAGCGGTGAAGGTATTGCAGATATCAACCCTGACGACATTGAGAGCATCAACGTTCTTACAGGTCCTTCTTCTGCAGCCCTCTATGGATCAGCTGCGGCAAATGGTGTTATTATGATTAACACTAAACGTGGTGCTGAAGGAAAGGTAAGACTTGCTGTATCTAGCAGCATGGAGTTCTCTAATCCATTCGTTATGCCTGAGTTCCAGAACACTTATGGGAACAAAGCTGGTTCCTTCGAGAGTTGGGGTGATCGTCTGGCAACGCCTTCTTCTTATAACCCTAAGGACTTCTTCAAGACTGGACATAGCTACATCAATTCTGTAACTTTGACCACAGGAACAAAGACGAATAAGACTTACGTCTCTGTTGCAACGACCAATGCAACGGGTATTCTCCCAAATAACAAATATAACCGTTACAACTTCTCAGTCCGTAACACCAGTGATTTCCTGAATGATAAACTACATCTTGATGTAAGTGGAAGTTATATTATTCAGAATACACAAAACATGTATCGTCCAGGAGAATACTACAACCCATTGCCAGCAGTATATCTTTTCCCACGAGGAGAGGACTGGTCAGCAGTACAACTATACAAACGTTATGATGCATCTCGCAAGTTTGCGACACAATACTGGCCTTATGGCGATCAGGGTATGCAGTTACAGAACCCTTATTTCATTGTGAATGACATGATGACACCAACCGATCGTAAGCGTTACATGTTCATGGGTAGTCTGAAATACGATATCCTCCCATGGTTAAACGTAGCTGGTCGTGTACGTGTTGATAACACAAATACAGAGTCAGAGAGTCGTTTCCATGCAAGTGGACAGGGTCTTCTCTATGCTGGAACTTATGGAAATGGTATCTATAACCATTCTCAGAGCATTGACCAACAGACATATTTGGACTTAATGTTCAACATTGACAAAGCCTTTGGAACAGACTATCGTTTGACAGCTAACCTTGGAACAAGCTTGGAAGACTATCGTTCAAGCGGTGTTGGCTTTGGTGGCCCTATCCTAAAAGTTCCTAATCTGTTCTCAGCAGCAGCACTTGATCCAGTCAATGCTATCCCAAACGAGACTGAATTCCGCAAACGCAATACAGCAATCTTTGCCAGTGCAGAACTTTCTTGGAAAGACATGTTATTCCTTTCTATGACAGGACGTAACGACTGGAGTTCACTATTGGTTAATGCAAAGGAGCCTTCATTCTTCTATCCTTCTGTTGGTTTATCTGCAATCGTTACTAAGATGGCTAAATTACCAGAGTTCATTTCTTTCATGAAAGTTAGAGGCTCTTACACAGAAGTAGGATCTCCTATTCCAGATCGTTATCGTGGTATTACACGTGGTACTATCACCTACCCTATCGTTAATGGTATCCCATCTACACGTACGATTATGCCTTTCTATGATTTCAAGGCAGAAAGGACAAAATCTTATGAATTAGGTTTAGACTTAAGAATGTTCAATAACCGTTTGAACCTTGACTTCACATGGTATCATTCTAATACTTACAACCAGACTTTCTTGGCTGAGCTTTCAGCAACCTCACCTTATTCGGGTCTTTATATCCAGGCAGGTGATATTGCTAACTCAGGAGTTGAAATGTCATTAGCTTACAATGATAAGATCGGAGCTGTTGACTTTGAGTCACGTTTGGTTTATAGCCGCAACGTAAACAAGGTGAAGAAACTTGTACATAATTACAACACAGGCATTGATAATCAAGTTATCAACTTCACAGAGACGTCAGCAGGTGGCGGATACATCCGTGAAGGAGACAGCATGGGTGATGTTTATATTACTAAGGTGCTGAAGCGTGATGCAACAGGTGCTATTGCTGTGGCAGCAGACGGCAGTCTTTCATCTATGGATCTTCCAAATGGAGAACGTTTGAGAATCGGTAATACAAACCCAGACTTTACCCTTGGATGGAGAAATAATATCTCATGGAAGGGTTTGAACCTCTCATTCCTCATCAACGCACGTGTCGGTGGCATTGTAACATCAGAGACACAAGCAGTGCTTGACCAGTTTGGTGTATCCAAAGCAACGGCAGATGCACGTGACCGTGGCTATGTAGAGGTAGCAGGTGGACAGCGTGTAGACCCACAGAAGTATTATGAAGTAGTTGCTAACCAACAGCTATTAGGCTATTACTACTATAGCGCAACCAACGTACGTCTTCAGAATGTTAGTCTTACATATACATTACCAAAGACATTACTTGGACAAGGCTGGCCTGGTATTACTGTAGGATTTATTGCAAACAACCTATGGATGATTTACAACAAAGCTCCATTCGATCCTGAAATTGCAGCATCTACTGGTACTTATGGTCAAGGTAGTGATTATTTTAGTGCACCAAGCTTAAGAAATATCGGCTTTAGCTTGAAACTAAACTTCTAAATTATAAAATATATGAAACGTAATATCAAATCTATTATATGTGTTTCAGCCCTCGCTGCAGCACTCTTCACATCATGCCAGGCTGACTTTGAGGATATCAACCGTGATGCCCTGCAGCCTACAGAAGCCCAACTGGAGCAAGATAACCTCAATGTTGGTGGTTTTGTGACTTCCTTTGAAGAGAGT
>ERZ772786.857-NODE-857-length-12056-cov-4.446379_pt1 | contig 12056 bp, 11 predicted proteins | sample MGYA00511473_ERZ772786 | MGnify/ENA primary metagenome ERZ772786 (study PRJEB29015, sample SAMEA2738025) | human oral metagenome | biome: human oral; feature: human-associated habitat; material: saliva | place: China | collected 2252 ...
TCGTTTCTGCAAGCAATGGTTAATAGAGAATCCTAAGCATCCAGGAGAACTCATTACAGCACCAAGTACGAGCCCTGAAAACGAATATCTCACAGATAAAGGCTACCATGGAACTACCTGTTATGGAGGAACTGCCGACTTAGCCATCATCCGTGAGCTGTTTGAAAACACCCAACAAGCACGTAGAATACTAAACATAAAGCCTGATAAACAACTCAATAACACCTTAAAAAGACTACATCCCTACACCATTGGTGCTGAAGGAGATCTCAATGAGTGGTATTATGACTGGAAAGACTATGACCCTCAACATCGACACCAGTCTCATCTCATCGGACTTTATCCAGGAATGCACCTGCAAAGGCATGCTATTCAGACTAAAGATTCAAGTCTTTTAAAAGCTGCTAAGCAGACTTTAATACAAAAAGGAGATGAAAGTACAGGATGGAGCACAGGTTGGCGCATCAATCTTTGGGCGCGATTAGGGGAAGGAAAGCATGCTTACGAAATTTATCACAGACTTCTCAGCTATGTATCTCCAGAAGAATACCATGGACCTGACGCCGTTCACCGTGGCGGAACCTATCCGAATCTCTTCGATGCCCACCCTCCTTTCCAGATTGATGGGAACTTTGGAGGCACAGCAGGAGTATGTGAAATGCTGGTACAAAGCACCTTAGAGATCGTAAACAACAAGCCTGTCTATTACATTCATCTGCTTCCAGCCTTGCCTCATGTATGGAAAGATGGCGAAATAAAGGGTTTAAAGACACGTGGAGGATTAACTATTGACATGCAATGGTACGACCATCAAGTATACGCTTTACACATCAAAGCTGATGCAGATGTAAACATAAACCTCCATTATAACTGCAAAACAGGCTCTGTCAAGAGATTAAAGAAAGGACAAGGAATGCTCTTCAGAGCCATTGATGGAGCCTTATAATGTTCTTTTCTTCTACAAAAGAAGAACGAAAAAAAGAAATAAATACGTATATTTGCAGGCAAAAACGAAGAAATAATGAACAAGAATATTAAGCTTGCAGAGGTAAATGTGGCACATGCAAAGCATGTTTACCCTGAAGGAAAGTACATAGATAATGACTTGATACTCTTTGAGGACATCGCCAAAGTGCCTCTTCCTTCAAGTTCTTCACGTATGAAGAGCCTCTTCCTCGCCCTTTGCACCAGTGGCAAAGCACGCTACACCGTTGACACAAAGCAACATGAAGTCAGTGAAGGAGACGTTATCATCATCAGTGAAGGACAAGTGGTAGGCGATTATCTACTATCACCTGACTGTAAGGGTATCGCCCTTATCATGTCCTATGACTTCTTTCACAACACTGTAAGCGGTATTCATGAGCTGTCAGCTCTTTTCCTTTTTGCACGTACTCATCCTGTTTTCCATCTTGATGCACAACAAAGCAAAGATCTACAGAATGATATTGCACACATCAAACAGAAGATAATAGATGTCAATCACCGCTTTCGACGGGAATTAGTGATGACAATGCTGAAGGCTCTCATCTATGATATGAGTAACATCATCTACCGTTTCCAGCAATTAGAAACCGAAGGACAGACACGTGCAGAGGTCATTTTCAGAGAATTCATACAAGCTGTTGAGAAAAATTTCCATACAGAACGACGTGTAAGCTGGTATGCTAAACAACTCTGTATCACATCAAAATACCTTTCAGAGACCATCCGCAGCATCAGCAAACGTACACCGAGCGACTGGATTGACTCCTATGTAACACGTGAACTATGCGTAATGTTGAAGAACAGTACGCTAAGTATCAAGCAAATTGCAGATGAAATGCATTTCGCCAATCAAAGTTTCATGGGGAAATACTTCAAAGAACATGTGGGAATGAGTCCTACTCAATTCAGAAGAAGTTGACAGACAGATGATCAAAAGAGCTCATAACTCATAGTAGGAGTAGCATGCTGACATGCAGATAACTACTGTTCTTCAGTCTGGTCACCCATCAACTGGTCAGCGACTTCACACAATTCATCATACCATTCCTTACCAAATCGACGTGTAAGGGGTTCTTTTAGGAATTTATAAAGGGGAAGATTCAGTTCTTCTCCTTTTTTTCTTGCATCTGAACAGATGCGCCAATGGTGATAATTGATACCACACGTGCCGTTACCAAAGTCCTTTACACGAATCGGATATAAGGAACATGAGATGGGTTTAACGAACCCTGTCTTGCCATTTCGGTATGATCGTTCCAAAGCACATAGGCAACAACCATTCTCATAACACGTGAAAACACAGTCCTTACCACCAACAATACTCGTTACCAAGTCACCTTCTACATCCGTATAAGCAACACCTTGCTTATCAATAACAGCTTGGGCTGAAGCTGAAAGATCACTCCAGACGGTATCCAAGGCATTCTCTATCTCCATTGTTTCATCCATAGTCACAGGCGCGCCAGCATCGCCTTCTATGCAACACTGCCCATGACACTTATCCAGATCACAACAGAATTTCACCGTCAGGATATCTGGTGAGACCAAAACATTCCGCACCATAAATATGTGATCATACACGTTTCCCATCTTCCTTTCGCTAAATTATTTCATAACCAACAACACATCACCTTTTTACCATTCAATAGGCTGTATACCATGCGTCGTTAAGTAAGCATTACAACGTGAGAATTGATGTTGCCCGAACCACCCACCACGATTGGCTGATAGCGGTGAAGGATGCACACTCTCAAGCACACAATGGCGTTGTTGGTCAATCAATGCCTTCTTACTACGTGCAAATCCACCCCAAAGCATAAACACTAAGTTCTCACGACCATCACTCAATGCCTTGATGGCAGCATCCGTGAAGGTGCCCCACCCTAGCCGTTGATGACTGTTTGCAGCATGTGCACGAACAGTAAGCGTAGCATTGAGCAGGAGGACTCCTTGCTCCGCCCATCGTGTAAGGTCGCCAGATCGACTTACAGGCTTACCCAAATCGTCTGCTATCTCCTTATATATGTTCACCAAAGATGGTGGAATCTGCACACCATCTGGTACGGAGAAGCTAAGTCCCATAGCCTGACCAGGCTCATGATAAGGGTCCTGACCGATAATAACAACCTTGACCTTTTCAAAAGGACACAAGTTGAAAGCATTGAATATCAACCTTCCAGGAGGATAACAAGGAAACTTTTGATATTCCTGCCTTACCTGTTCGCACAGCTGATGGAAGTAAGGTTTATCAAACTCTGCACCTAACCGTTGCTCCCATGATGGTTCAATCTTTACGCTCATAGTGGAATTATTTATTGCAAAAGTACGACAAAGTTCTGATAACAACAAAAAAGTCGTGCCTTTCAGCACGACTTTATCTTATCTTAAGTTCCCAATTACTGCTCGCTTAACTTTCTTATTTTCTGCTTATACTTCATAGCTTTCTCCGCATCCTTTAGTGCCTGACTCTTCACCTTCTCATTCTTTCGGGCATTTTGATAACTTGTTTTAGCCTGTTTATATGCCTTCTCTGCAGAGTTTAAAGAAGCTTTTGCATCCGCTGTACGTGCCTTTGCATGCTTATACTCTACCTTTGCATTGTTAATACGGTTCTGCAACTGTGCCTTTGACATTGCATTATAGTTAAAACTACGGTTATCTTGTGCGTGTGTTGCACATGCAACAAACGTAAAAACTACGGCTAATAACAATACAATCTTACTTAACTTCATAATTTTACTTATTAAAAATTAGACCTTAAAACCAACTTTATCCTACAAATAGGAAATCTTATGAGCACAAAATTAACAAGAAAAGTACACTAAATCATAGAAATAAGGTATAAAGATATGTTTTTTTTAACTTATTAACTATCCTAATCCAAATCTCTAATAGATGCCCATGTAACTATCAAACTTACGTGTTCTCTACACCTTATGGTTCTTTTAACATGAAATTAAATAGATTCTATGAAGGTAAAACCAACATTTTAAATCATGAAGAGTACAATAAAAGGTTGATAACAACAAAAAAGTCGTGCCTTTCAGCACGACTTTATATGTCTCAAATAAAGGTTTACTTCTGATTTGCCTTGCATTGTTTCTTGCAGAGTCTTCTCTCTTTTCTGGCTTTTTCCCAAGCCTTTACCTTAGCTTTATCCTTACGATAAGTGTTTCTTACCTTCTGTTTTACATTGTCATAAGCCTTCACTACTTTCGCTTCTCCAGCATGTAGATCTTTCTTTCCAACTGCTTCCGCATGCTTAACGCCAGCTTTTACCTTCTGAGCATCCTTCTTAACTGTTGCTGCAGTTGCCTTCTCAGCATGCTTAACACCAGCTTTTACCTTCTGGGCATCCTTCTTAACTGTTGCTGCAGTTTTCTCCTCAGCATGCTTAACGCCAGCTTTTACCTTCTGAGCATCCTTCTTAACTGTTGCTGCAGTTGCCTTTTCTGCATGCTTAACATCAGCTTTTGCCTTATCAACCAATGTGTCAATACGCGCTTTCAGGGTCTCATGTTTCTTCTCTGTCTTTGTTGTTTGTGCCTGTACACTAAGTGAAGTTAAGGCTGCCATTACTGCTACTGACAATGCAATCTTACGTAATATCATAATCTTTTCTTATTAAATAAATTAAACATTAAATTCTATGTCACCGAAAGAACCTCATCTTTCATAGGCACAAAGATAGCGAAAAACAAATCTCAGAAGACACAAAAGGCACTGAATATTCGTTCATTTTAGTTTAATTAAGATTTAAGTTACTAGCAAATGAATTAGCAATCATTACGTATACTCAATATAGTTAGAAAGCAGATGACTCACTTAAAAGTTCAAATGATCCAACCCATAGTTCCCAACTAAGCCAATCAAAACGCACGGAAAAGACACCCTTAGGATGCAGAAAGACACACATAAACAGCGGTAAAACAATCTTACACTCTGAAAGACATAATAAAGAACAAAATAAGAGGAAATGCTTTTTTATCAACTTTGTAACCTACAAATTATCAATCAGTTACAAACCGGCTTATAAAAGGGCGTCTTTTACATTGCAAAAGGGCATCTTTTACACGGTAAAAGGGCACCTTTTGAAGTGCAAAAGGGCACCTTTTAGAACGTGAAAGACGCCCTTTTAAAAACCAACAAGGAATTTATATTACAAAAAAGGAGAATCTGTTTCTTATATAACAAAGTGAATATAGATTCTCTTCTATTATATGATTAGTTCCTTACCCACATACCAATGAGTACCAACAGGGCACTTTAAACGGATAAAAACAAAAAAAGCCGTACCTTTCGGTACGACTTCGATTGTTTTAAAACAAGTATTTACTCCTTGTTTTCCATAATACTACTTCTTGGAAACACGCTTTACTCTTCTTGCTGTTTCCCACGTTTTTACTTTGGCTTTACCCTTGCCATAGGCGTTCTGAACGGTCTGCTTTGCTTTATCGAAGCCCTTTTCGACTTTCTCAAAACCAGCATCAGCCGTTGCTTCACCTATGCTTCCTGCACGCTGCGCACCTGATTTTACAGTATTAACATCAGTGCCAACCTTGTCAACAGTGGTCTTTGCAGCCTGCTTTACATCAGATCCTACTTTATTAATCAAAGTATCTATACTCTGTTTTACTGTATCCTGAACCCTTCCTGTATTGTTTGTCTGTGCTTGTACACTAAGAGAACAGAATCCAATCATCGCTGTTAATGATAATACAATCTTACGTGTGTCCATAATCTTTTTACCTTTTAAGTTAAACATTAATACTTTTCTCGCGAAAGAAATTACATCTTCGCAGAAACAAAGGTAATAAAAAAGAATCCCAAAAGCCATAAATAGCTTTTGGGATTCTATTATTTTAGTCTAAATTATACTTGATTAATCGGTAATCAAGTTCTCACCTGTCATGTCAGAAGGCTGCTCCAAGCCCATGATATGGAGGATAGAAGGAGCCACATCAGCCAGACGACCATCCTTTACAGTTGCTGAATTGTTATCAGTAACATAGATAAATGGAACTGGATTCAGTGAGTGAGCAGTATTAGGTGTACCATCTGGATTGATAGCATTGTCTGCATTACCATGGTCAGCGATGATGATTACTTCATAATCGTTAGCCTTTGCAGCCTCAACAACATCCTTCACACAGTGGTCAACAGCCCATACTGCCTTTGCAATAGCGTGATAAACACCAGTATGACCAACCATATCACCGTTTGCAAAGTTCACAACGATGAAGTCATATTCCTGTGTATTGATTGCACCAACAAGCTTATCTTTCACAATGTAAGCACTCATCTCTGGCTGTAAGTCGTAGGTTGCAACCTTTGGAGAGGCTACCAAGATACGATCTTCACCCTCATAAGGCTGTTCCCGACCGCCATTGAAGAAGAATGTCACGTGTGCATACTTCTCAGTCTCTGCTGTATGAAGCTGGCGTTTGCCCAGTCGGCTGAGGTATTCACCCAACGTATCCATTACATTCTCTTTAGGGAAGAGAACGTGTACACCCTTGAAGTTAGCGTCATATGGAGTCATACAGTAATACTGCAGGTCCTTAATGGTGTGCATACCCTCATCAGGCATATCCTGTTGGGTAAGCACCTGTGTCAATTCCTTTGCACGATCGTTACGGAAATTGATGAAGATGACAACGTCACCTTCCTGGATTGTTCCGTCAACTGATGAGTTGTTGATTGGCTTGATGAACTCATCTGTGACGTCAGCAGCGTAGCTATCTTCAACAGCCTTCACCATATCAGTAGCCTGAACACCCTTACCCTCAACGAGAAGGTCGTATGCTTCTTTCACACGATTCCATCGTTTGTCGCGATCCATTGCATAGAAACGACCTACAATAGAAGCGATATGTGCACCATTGGCGTCACATACCTTCTGAATGTCAGCTATAAAGCCTGCTCCACTATGTGGGTCTGTATCACGACCGTCCATGAAACAGTGAACATAGACGTCCTTTAGGTTATATTCCTTACCTATCTCGATGAGCTTGAAGAGATGATCCAATGAAGAGTGAACGCCACCTGTAGAGGTAAGACCCATCAAATGAAGCTTCTTACCATTCTTCTGTGCATAGCTATATGCCTCTACAATGCCTGGATTCTTCAGTATATCACCTGTCTGACAAGCCTTATTTATCTTTACTAAGTCCTGATAAACAATACGACCAGCGCCAATATTCAAGTGACCAACCTCTGAATTACCCATCTGACCATCAGGAAGACCAACGTCTTCACCTGATGCCTGCAACTGAGAGTGTGGACTTACTGCATTCAAATAATCAAGATATGGAGTTGGAGTGTTGAAGATAACATCTCCCTTACCATGCTTTCCGTTACCCCATCCATCAAGGATCATCAATAAAGCTTTCTTTGCCATAGTTTCTTTCCTTTATATATTTACTATTATCTTCGTATCTGCAAAGATACGATAAAAGTATAAGATGGGTGCAAAAAGCCTGTGGAAAATTGAAGGGGAAGTGTATTGAATGGGATATATAGGTCTACTCCGTTCTTTCTCCTACTCACCGGAAGTCTAATTTGAGATGATAGCAGACTGTAAATAAGGCTTTTGTGATGTTAAAGGATACGAGTTGAGAGTTCTTAGCATGACTGTTATCGCTCTTGTCGCTTATCCTCAAATGACATGATAACACCCAGCATGAGTGGTGCGGAGTATGGACCGCTGTCTCGTTAACGATAAATAATCTTGTGATAGATAGCTATAAACAGAACTTTGCAGGCTTATAATAATCTGAAAATGATTGGTACAAGCTGCCAAACTCCTTGCTTCGGTCGTCTTTCCCACTTCCATGCAGGCATCAACTTGAGTACTCTGAGTGCCTCTCGGTCAAGGTATGGGTCTACAGAACGCATAACCCTAAACAGACAGCAACGACCAGAAGGCGTTACAAAGAACTTTATTATGACTCTTCCCGAGATTGAGTTTTCTGCTAATTCAGGAGGATACTGAAGATGTGCCGCGATGAATTCGAAGAGATCACCAGGGAACGAAGGCTTCAATCCCTCAACAGTTTCGAACATCTTTGCACCTAAGGTATCCACATTCAAGGTGTCATTACAAGGATCAAAGGCTGGTTCAGCACAATAAGGCTGCTCTATTTGTTCCTTTTTCTTCGGTTTCATCGTTCTTTTCTGCTTCTGTGCATTGATATTACCAACGACTACAAAACTTAAAAACAGGACTAGCAACAGTTTCTTCATCATAACCGTAGACTTTTATTGTTGAACTTTTTGCTTCTTAAAATAAACTGGTAAGACATACCATGTACCACCTTCTTCCATAGAACTCATATTCCATTTTGGCATTAACTTCAATACTCTTAATGCCTCAGCATCGAAAGATGGATTCAACGAACGGAGGACCTTAAATTGAGAACAGCTACCGTTGCGGTCTATATAAAACTTGACAACCACCCGCCCTTCAACATTCTTGTTCTTACGACCGGCTGGCCATACAAGGTGAGTACGAAGGAATTGTTGGATATTACCTGGGAAAGATGGCATTGGAGGAAACCAACAATCAAATATTTTATGCCTTTCGTTTTTTACTTCTAAGGTATCGATTGTATCTTTCCGAACCTCATTTTCATAAGGTTTCATCGACATATTCTCCTGTTGGGCTGTAACAGTTCCTGCCAGACAGATACTAAGTGACATTGCAAACAATATTCGTTTCATCATATAAACCTTTTATTTTATTCTCCTTTTCAGCTACTAAACGCAGCCTTTCAAGAGATTATTATAAACAAACTCCTCACTTTGAAGAGTCTTGTGAACATTCTTAAATTAAAACCTGTACCGGTGCTTAAACACAATCACACCGCCACAGGTTTATGAAATGCAGATGACAATCATTGGAACTAATCGTCAATGCAAAGATAAGTAAGAACGGCAGGGAATGCAATAGGGTACTTACTCTTGACACGTTCCCGACCATCACATCACTGATTATCAATCATTTAACATTCCAACAAGTACCATTTTGACACGGTTTCCATTTGGCTATATCGTGAATAATATATACCTTTGCATGCATGAAGAGGAAAGTTTTTATAGTATTTGTCAGCCTTTTGTCGTTGCTATCCTGCAGCGAAAAGAAGCTTCCGAACTATCCTGCAACGGATGAGGGGATTACTCGGATGAGGCTTGACAGTGCATCTTTCTTCACACAAAAGCACGATACGCGCAATGCGATGTATCAACTGAAAGCGGCAGAAAAACACCTTTTCAATGTTAATACGGACACTCTGAAGTTCACAACTTATTACCATATTGCCCTACTAAACGCACAGAACGGGGCTTATAAGTTGGCTCTCAATTACTTTAATCATGCTGCAAAGTATGCAAATGACAGTAAACGGAGCCACCGAATGGCAGATATCTTCCTTGGAAAAGCTTCCGTTTTCAACCAAATGGGGATGCGTGACTCAGCCTTACAGTATGTGAAGCGAGCAGAATCATTCAAACCTCGCATCCGAAAAGATCAAGAAGAGAGCATCAAAAAAATACGTTTACGAATAGAAAAGCATCTGGTTCTGACGGTATCACCAGAGAAAGACATAGAGATTGTACAGATACAGGACCGTTATGAGGTGGCAATGGCACAAAGGGAAGCCCTGCAACTACAGCTTTATATAGCCTACCTTCTGATTCTGTTGATACTGGTTACCGGTGGAATTATCGTATGGTTTCGGCGCAGAATACACCAGCAACTACTGAATTACCGCAAGCAACAAGAAGAGACTGAGCTGAATATTCAGTTGACTCTACAAAGGAAAGATGCCACAATCGATGAGATGAAGGCTGAGATTGACAGTAAACTCAATGAACTGGAACAACTAAAAAAGAAAATTCCAACCCACAACAGAGAAACAGAAACGTCTGTGTCAATAGAACAAACAAAGTTAGGAATAGATGCTTTGTACACAATTCTTAAAGGTGGGAACATCTCACAGATGGGCAAACGGGAACAACAAGCCGTTTGCATGATTATGCCTAACTTTGATTATGACCTTGCTTACATTCTTAACAACCCTCGTTATGCCTTTACTCCTAAGGAAACTTTCTATTATATCATGGAGCATAACGGTATGACTGACGAAGAGAAAGCTACAGCTTTCTGCTGTACAGGTCAGGCAATAAGGTCGATAAAGAGTAGAATGAAGAAGAAAATGACTACCTTTGCCAACACATAAACATAAGAATCAACAACAAATTATATATTCCGGATAATGCAACCACGTAAGATTTTATTCGTTTTATTCACGCTCATAACCCTAACTCTCCATGCACAACGTTGGGTTGGGACATGGGCTTGTGCACCACAAACTGTTGACAAGAGCTTCATGCCCTACAACAATCAGATGACTAATCGTTCCGTAAGACAGGTAGTGAAAGTCAGTATCGGGGGTAATGTCATACGTCTTCGACTTAGTAATGAGATGTCATCAGAGCCTGTTGAGATTACAAGCGTATATATTGCAGAAGCACAAGAAGGTGCAGAGATACGTAAAGGGACAGCCCGTTACCTGCAATTCGGCAAGAAACATGGGGTGACGATAGCAGCTGGAAAGGCTGTATTCTCAGATGCTTTGAAGTTTAATCTCGCTCCTTTAAGTCGTATTACCATAACCATCAACTATCGGAAAGCACCAAAGGAGCCTACGGTTCACATGGGGTCGCGTACAACATCATACATACTACGAGGTATAAGCACTCCCAATACGAACTTTTCAAAAGCCTTTAAGGAAGATCATTGGTTTAACATCTCTGGCATTGACGTGTATGACCCAACGGCTTCAAGCATAGCAATCCTTGGTAATAGCATCACAGATGGGAAAGGAAGCACAACCAATGCGCAAAACCGATGGCCTGACTTCATGTCGGAAATCATGAATGCGAACCCTGAGAAAGATCCAGCAAAGAAAGACTGGACGGGAGTATTGAACCTTGGAATAGGTGACAATCGCATACTATCTGTTGGTCTTGGGGAGCCGGGACGCATACGTTTCGATCGTGATATCCTTGAACAACGTGGATTACGTGCTGTGATTATCTTTGAAGCAATCAATGATATCGGTACTTCAAAAGCTCCAGACGAGACATCCCGACAGCTGATTGAAGCTTATCATGTGATGATTTCCAAAGCTAAAGCACGCGGTCTGAAGGTATATATGGGCACCATAACACCATTCCGTGGATGTAAAAGCTATTTCACAGAGGAACGTGAAAAAGCAAGAAAAGTAGTCAATGACTGGATCAGAACTACAAAGGAGATAGACGGTTTTATTGACTTTGATGCCTTGATGCGTGACCCTTCAGAGCCTGAACAATTACGAAAGGAATGGCAAAGTGGAGACTGGTTACATCCGAATCCTGATGGTTATAAGATGATGGGAGAGTTTGCTGCAAAACAGTTAAGCAAGCAAGCTACTCCTGGAAATGGTTTCTCAACTGTTACTGTCCGCTAAAACGCAAACGAAACCCAGATTATGGGGAGGCTGTCTTCAGGTGAAGGACACCTCATTATGTATCAAATTAGGACCTTCTGTCTCAACTAATGCTGAGTATTTGTTAGTGTTTCTGACCTTTCCTAATTGTACATTATGCACATAACAGACATGCCTTGCAATGATGTTGAATGTGAACCACGCTTGGTGTTTACGAACAAGTCAACAGGCGATGAGTAGCAATACCATTGGTGATGGACTACAACACAACGGTAGAAAGGAGAAAAATGTGTTCTTTTCCGTCACCTAAAGCTTTGCAATAAGACATAGATGAATTCCTAATACAGGGAATACTTATCAGACAGTAATAATCATAATATACAGAAAAAGCACCATTGGGGATTCCAATGGTGCTTTTTCAGCTTATAAAAGAGCCATCCGAGAGGTTCTCAAGTTTACATATCCGTATTATTGCTGTCCGGTAAACCTTTTCCACATATAAAAGTTAAGGGCTAAAATCGGTATTTGGATTTCAGCCCTTTTTGTTACTTTTGTTTCTGCGATAAAACTTCAATA
>ERZ772786.864-NODE-864-length-11973-cov-3.511663_pt1 | contig 11973 bp, 9 predicted proteins | sample MGYA00511473_ERZ772786 | MGnify/ENA primary metagenome ERZ772786 (study PRJEB29015, sample SAMEA2738025) | human oral metagenome | biome: human oral; feature: human-associated habitat; material: saliva | place: China | collected 2252 ...
AGGTACGATTTATAATCGGAACGGAGAAATTACCATAATATAATTTTATACTTTTGCTACCTTATTAGAAATAAATGTCGTACTTTTGCAAGAAATTTGAGACGAATAAGAGTGAGTATGAGAAAAGTTTTTTTACTTGTTGTATGCGCCTGTACGGCGATGATAGCTATAACCACTGGTTGCACTAACAAAAAAGTAGAAGGAGCTGATAGCACAACGGCTGATTCTTCAGAGGTTGGCGATACAGCAATAGATTCCGTAGATTCTGCTGCAGAGGTCATCGCATCAACACCAATGCCTAAGGCTGCCGATCAGTTGTTTGATGATTTCTTCTTTAATTTTATTGCAAATAAAAAGCTACAAAGGAACCGTATAAAGTTCCCTTTACCTGTAGTGAGAAGCAATGGGACTCAGAAGTTGCAGAAGGGTCAATGGAAGATGGACCCTTTCTTCCGTCCACAAGGTTATTATACACTGATATTTGATAAGGAAGCACAGATGAAATATTCTAAGTCAACAGACTTAGACAGTGTTATCGTGGAGAAGATCTATTTGAGAAAAGGTATCGTTGAACAATATTGGTTTGATCACCAAGACGGGATTTGGGAGTTGAATAAGATACGTGATATATCATTTAAGGAGAGTTATAATGCATCTTTCTTCTCTTTCCTTTCTCGTTTCTTTGCTAACAGAGGTAAAGGTTTCGTGAAAAATCCTTTGGCGTACACGGGTCCAGACCCCAATGGTGAAGAAATTGCCACTATAAATACGACAATCCCAGCTGATGAATGGTCCTCGTTCTTACCAGAGATTCCTGGTGAAATGATTTATAATATTCTCTATGGACAGAAATATACGGAGACTGATCGTAAGATACTGACTTTCCGAGGACTTGCAAATGGAGCAGAAACACAGCTTATCTTTAAACGTCATGGGAAAGATTGGCGCTTAGAAAAGATAGTTGCATATTAATAGGAATTTATGAATCAATTTAAGTTATATAGCTTACTTTCTCATAATACCTTTGGTATTGACGTGCAGTGTCGTCGTTTTGTTGAATATGAAACGCTTGAAGAAGCGCAGGCTGTAGTGCGGTCTTTGACAACTGAGGATTATCCTTTGTTGATACTTGGAAGTGGAAGTAATCTCTTGCTAACAGGTGATTACGATGGGACTGTACTTCATTCTGGTATCTCTTTCATAGAACAACTTGATGATGTGCATGTGCGTTGTGGTTCTGGATATGTATGGGATGATTTTGTAGATTACTGTGTTAAGCATGAACTTTATGGAGCAGAGAACCTTTCTATCATCCCTGGTGAATGTGGGGCAAGCGCTGTTCAGAATATAGGTGCTTATGGTGCCGAAGCAAAAGACTTGATAGAAGAGGTTGAAGCTGTTGAAATTGCAACGGGAGTTGTTTGTCATTTTAAGAATGAAGAATGCCAGTATAGTTACCGGCAAAGTAGATTCAAGCATGATTGGCATAACAAGTATCTAATCACGTCGGTTACTTATCGTCTCTCAAAACAGTATCGTCCTAAACTTGATTATGGGAATATAAGATTTGCTTTAGCAGAGCGTGGCATAAAGAATCCTACTGCAGCAGAACTTCGTCAGACTATTATAGATATTCGTAACGCAAAACTCCCAGATCCAAAGAAGATTGGCAATGCGGGAAGTTTCTTTATGAATCCTATCTTACCAAAGGAAAAGTACGAGTCTTTGGCTTCGCTTTATGAAGGTATGCCACACTATCCTATCGATGAAAACCATGAGAAAGTTCCTGCAGGATGGATGATAGAGCAATGTGGCTGGAAGGGGAAATCACTCGGTAACGTTGGTGTCTATGATAAACAAGCCTTGGTTTTAGTAAATCATGGTGGAGCTACAGGTGCTGACGTCGTCCATCTGGTTGAGGCTATTCAACATGATGTAAAAGAGAAGTTTGGCGTAGAGATTCATCCAGAAGTGAACGTTATATAGTCTTTCTTGGCTTTGTTAGACTTCTAGAAGGTGTAGTTGGAAAGGTCTAGAAATGAATCTTTTTTATAAATAGTATCCTATTCTTGAAACAGGGAGAATATATAAGTGGCAAAGAATCAGTGAGGTCTGATTCTCTGACAACTAAGATAAAAGAATCATTAGTGCCAAAGATGACCTTAACTTTTCTTGGTACAGGTACATCTAATGGTGTACCTGTCATTGGTTGTAATTGTAAGGTATGTAAAAGTAAAGACCCTAGGGATAACCGTTTACGTACTTCTGCCTTATTAGAAACAGAGCATACGCGTGTTTTAATTGACTGTGGACCTGATTTCCGGCAGCAGATTCTCCCTTTACCATTCCGTAAGATAGATGCTCTATTGGTGACACACATACACTATGATCATGTTGGGGGAATTGATGATCTACGGCCTTATTGTGCATTGGGTGATATAGATATTTATGCAAATGAGGATACTTGTGCTGGCCTTCGGCATAATTTCCCTTATTGTTTTACTGAGAAACTTTACCCAGGTGTTCCTAAGTTGAACCTCCATGCGGTTCTTCCACATTCGCATTTCCAGATAGGAGAACTAGATGTTGTTCCCATTGTTGTTGTGCATGATAAGTTACCAATACTTGGTTTTCGTATAGGGAAGTTGGCTTATATTACAGATATGAAGACTATAGGTGATGCTGAGTTAACTTATTTAAAAGGTGTTGAAACATTAGTGGTAAATGGATTGCGCTGGGAACGGTCACATCATTCACATCAATTAATACCTGAAGCTATAAAATTTAGTAAGCGTATAGGTGCACAAAGGACCTATTTAACACACCTTACACATCAAGTTGGTTTGCATAAAGAAGCACAACGGAGATTACCTGAAGGTGTTTTTCTTGCCTGTGATGGTCTAAAAATAGTTATATAGTGTAGCTTTTCTATTTTCTGGGTAGTAGAATTTCATTCGTGTTTATCAACAACTCCATTGGTGTTTATCAATAACTCTGCTCATGTTTGTCATTAACACCATTGGTGCTTACTTACAACACAGTTCTAATACAATTGTTCTTGTACGTTGTTCTCTCTTCATTTCATAGCTCTATAATTGCATATTTGACTTGAATAACGTATAAAAACAAAAAACCATAGGACTGAGTCCTATGGTCATTTTCTCTCTTTTTTTCTGTTCGTTTGCTTACTTAGCAACTGAGTCAGCAGCAACTGAATCTGTAGCAGCAGAATCAGCGTTAGCGCTATCGTTCTGAACTGAGTCAGCAGATGTAGAGTCAGCGTTAGCAGCTGGCTTAGAGTTGTTGTGACAAGATGCTAAAGAGATAGCTGCAATAGCTACGAACATTAAAACTAATTTCTTCATTTTCTTTTGCTTTTTAAATCTGTAAAACAATCATTTGTTTGTTAAAACGATGCAAAGGTAAGTAACTTTTTTCATTTGGCAATCATTTTTTAAGTACTTTTTTGAACTCTTTTTGTAACTAATTTGTAATGTATTGATTATCAATTAGATATAAATATTAAATAAATGTTAATTATTTAATGTGTCCCTACACAGTCTTCTTTTTGGCTCTATATTCTTTTCTTTCTTGTGATAAATAGTGGTAAAGTTTTCTTTTCTGCTTGTTGTATGTTGTAGTAGGTAAAGAAGTAAAAGATGCGTTTTTTTGGTTTTATCTTCATTTTACAGTAACTTTGCAAGCCATATGATAGATACAGCAGCTTTTCAAGGCAAAAAGGCCAGATTCTACACGTTAGGTTGTAAGCTCAACTTTTCGGAGACGAGTACTTTCGCGCGTACCTTATATAATATGGGAGTTCGTGAAGCGAAGAAGAATGAGCAGGCAGATATTTGTCTGATCAATACTTGTTCAGTTACTGAAGTGGCTGATCATAAATGCCGGCAGATTATCCATCGTATGGTTCGTCAAAATCCTGGTGCTTTTGTTATAGTTACAGGTTGCTATGCTCAGTTAGAGAGTGCGACAGTTGCAAAGATTGAAGGTGTGGACTTAGTGTTGGGTAGTAATGAGAAAGCTGACCTAGTCCAGTATTTGAGTGATGCATGGAATAAAGTAGGAACTGATTCCCATGGTACAGAACCTCAGGGTGAGTACCACTCTGTTAAGACTAAAGATATCAAAAGTTTCCAGGCAAGTTGCTCACGCGGTAATCGTACACGTTATTTCCTGAAGGTGCAGGATGGGTGCAATTATTTTTGTACCTATTGTACGATACCTTATGCTCGTGGTTTCTCACGTAACCCTTCTATAGCATCACTTGTCCAGCAAGCGAAGGATGCAGCACAGGAAGGCGGTAAGGAAATTGTGCTAACTGGTGTGAATATTGGTGATTTTGGAGAAACAACAGGGGAGAGTTTCCTTGATTTGGTAAAGGCTCTTGATAAAGTAGAGGGTATTCAACGTTACCGTATTAGCTCATTAGAACCAGATTTGATAGACGATGAGCTTATAGAGTACTGTGCACATTCACGTGCTTTTATGCCTCATTTTCATATCCCATTACAGAGTGGTTCAGATGAAGTCTTGAAGCTTATGCATCGTCGTTATGATACTTCGCTTTTCACACATAAGATAAATCTTATCAAAGAAAAGATGCCTGATGCCTTCATTGGAGTGGATGTTATGGTAGGATCACGTGGTGAAAAGCCTGAATATTTTGAGGAATGTTATAACTTCTTAGATGCTCTTCCTGTTACTCAACTTCACGTCTTCCCTTATTCTGAACGTCCTGGCACATCGGCCTTGTCTATCCCTTACGTTGTCGAAGATCGTGAGAAAAAACATCGGGCACACCGACTTCTGAAGCTATCTGATGAGAAGACACGTGCATTTTATGCTACCCATATTGGTCAGGAAGCAGATGTTCTCTTTGAGAAAGCTGCGCGTGGAAAGGCAATGCATGGTTTTACAGATAATTACATTCGTGTTGAGTTATCACCAACTCAGGCAAAAGAGGAATATGATAATCAGATACTACGTGTTCGTTTAGGAGGTTTTAACTTCGACCAGAGCTCTTTAAAAGCTGAAATCTTATGAATGTAGCTATTGTTATCTTGAACTGGAATGGTCGGAAAATGATGGAGAAGTATCTCCCGTCAGTATTGAACTATTCCTGTCGTGAAGCAGAGGTAATCGTAGCAGATAATGCCTCAACAGACGATTCTGTGTCTTGGCTTAGAGAGTCCTACCCACATGTGCGTGTAATTCAATTAGATCAGAACTATGGTTTTGCAGAAGGTTATAACCAAGCTCTTAGACAAATTGACAGCAAGTATTATCTTTTGCTAAACAGTGACGTTGAGGTTACCCATCATTGGCTTACCACTCTGATTGAGGAGATGGATGCGCATGATGACGTAGCAGCTTGTCAGCCTAAGATTCTTTCAGTTGTTAACCGTGATTCTTTTGAATATGCGGGTGCCTCTGGCGGATTTATTGATCGTTATGGTTATCCTTTTTGTCGTGGACGAATCTTTGATACAGTAGAAGAAGACAATGGGCAATATGACAATACACAGGAGATTCTTTGGGCAACAGGTGCTTGTCTGATGATACGATCGTGTGATTACTGGGCTGCAGGAGGGCTTGATGGACGTTTTTTTGCACATAATGAAGAGATAGATCTATGCTGGCGCCTGCACAGAATGGGTAAAAGGATCTTCTGTTTCCCCGAAAGTGTTGTGTATCATCTGGGAGGTGGCACACTGCCAAAGTCAAATCCTCGGAAAACATTCCTTAATTTCCGCAATAATTTGACGATGCTTTGGAAGAATCTTCCTGAGGATGACTTACGCCATGTTATGCGTATTCGTTGGTTCTTGGACTATCTTGCAGCCTTTCAGACTCTTGTCCTTAATCGAAATTGGGGTGATTTTAAGGCAATAGTTTCCGCAAGACGAGCGTTTAAACAATGGAAGAAAGACTTTCCACGTGATATTAACATGAATAAAACAGTGTATGAAATCCCAGCAATGTTAGCTAATTGCACGGTAGATGGTCGTAAACGCTATTCCGTTTTGTGGGAGTATTATGTGCATGGACGTAAACTATTCTCGTCTTTGCCAGAGCGTGATGTTAAATAAAGGTTTGTATTTTAACTTTTTTAGCAAAACACTTGCGCACAGAAATGTTTTTTATTAATTTTGCAAACAATATCCAAATATTGTAAAAAGGGTTAGTGAAGCAACCGTATTATATATTGTTACTAGTTCTGTTTACCTGTGTTGGGTGTCAGTTCAAGTTATCCTCTGATAGTGAGAATGATAATTCTCTGCTGTTAGAGCTTGAACGTTATGACCGGTTAGAGTATCGTTATCTTACGACGGGCGACTTTTCTGCACTCCAACAAATGAATACGGAGTATCCAATAGAGACCCGAACCTTGATAGAAGATGTCGTAAAAATTGGTGATACAACGGATCCTGATATCAATAGTAAGTTCTTGAAGTTTTATCAAGATACGACTTTACAGACGTTGATAGCAGCTGTTGAATCTGAGTATGCAAATACAGAAGATATAGATCAACAGTTAAGCACAGCTTTTAGTCGGTTAAAGCAAGCGTTACCAAGGATTGAGGTTCCTAAGGTATATGCTCAAATTTCGGCTTTGGATCAGAGTATTATTGTTGGTAATGGTGCGATAGGAGTTTCACTTGATAAATATTTAGGCGCGAATTATCCATTGTATATAAAATATTATTCGCCATCTCAGCGTAAGCAGATGACACGGGAGTATATACTTCCAGATTGTCTTACGTTTTATCTCATGAGCATATATCCATTGGATCACTTTGATTCCAGACCTCAACTGGAACGTGATTTGCAGATAGGGAAGATTCAGTGGATAGTAAATCAAGTGATATCAAAGCGTATTTATCGCAATAAATACGAAGATGCCGTAGATGTTTATATGAAGCGAAACCCTAATATTAGTTATGAGACTTTATTAAGAATGACGGATTTCGCAGCGTTTAAGGTAGTAGAAAATTAAAGTAAAGATATAATCTTATAAGGAAAATACGTATATAAGGTTTGTACTTGAGGAGTGATTTATTTTTATTTATGTTTAAAAAGAGGCAGTCTCAGACTCAAGTGTATGAGGGCTTGCTGATATTTTATAAACTTCTCTCAAATCCCGTGGAACAAAATTAATATCATAGTGAGGCATCGTATGCTTGACAATCTACTCGTCTATCAAGAGAAAGGCTGAATTCCAAATAAGGAGTTCAGCCTTTTTTTGTTCTGTTTTTTCAGCCTGTGGGTTTCTATACATGGTCTTTTGTGTTGTAAAAGGGCATGTTTTACACTTCAAAAGGTGCTCTTTTATACTTCAAAAGGGCATCTTTTGCATTGCAAAAGGGCGTCTTTTAAAAGCCTCTTTCTAATCTATTGTTTTTCAGTCTGTTATAAACTTGTTTTTTCGAGTATTCCACTAAGGTAAGAGAAGGATTAATGTGTACTTTTGTAAAGTCCTTTTGATGGATTGTTTTTCGCAGTGAGTATAATGTCTATGATGTAGTGAGGCTGTATATCCTTCTGTTGTATTTAAAGCAATTGGGCTGATAGATCTTTATTTTAAAGATAAATTTATAGCCATATAGGGATAAAAAATCACCTTAAAGCTATCATTTAAATATTTTTTTTATACTTTTGTAAAAGTGGCATAAGTTAAACCTAATATTGCGGTAGTAACGATGGGAACAGGAAAAGAGGTATGTTTAATTCTAAAAGGTATCCGACAAAAGATAGCAGATGCCAATGGTATTAGTTATCAACCCAAAGAATGTCATCACAAGGGGGATTGTACGGGTACTTGTCCTGCTTGTGAGGAGGAGATACGTTACCTTGAAGGGGAGTTGAAAGCACGTAAGGGTAATGGCTTCGGTATGAAGGTGGCTGGTATTGCAGCAGGTATTTGTGCTACGGTAATGCCGATGACCGCTGCTGCGCAAGCTGTTAAGTCTGATAGTACGGCTAACCCTCCTGTACAAACAACCAAGAAAGCCCCTATAAAGGTAGTAGACCTTTCTGATAGTTGTGCATCACCTGTGGTTGTACGTGGAATGGTCATAGACGAAGAAAATAAAGAACCAGTGATAGGGGCAGCTGTTTTTATAGACGGAACAAGCAAGGGCGTTGCAACAGATATAGATGGACAGTTTGCTTTGAAAGTACCGTCAGACACGTCGTTGGTTATTTCATATATCGGTTATGAGAAGCAAAAGGTTCATGTAAGTTCTCTTTTACGTCCAGAGAATAATGTTATTATTCTTAAATCCGATGGACGTCAGTTAACTGGAGAAGTTGTTACAGTTGTGAAGACAGTATATAACGATGATGTATATGATCGTAGGACTTATAAGGTGAAGTCGCATAAGGAGAAGACGAAGAAGTGTAAGTAAGGATTAGAGTTATGACAAAGGGAAAGAGTACTTGTAAGCTACTAAAGGATATTCGGCAGCAGATAGCGGATGCCAATGGTATCAGCTATCAGCCTAAGGAGTGTCATTACGAAGGGGATTGTGCAGGCACTTGCCCTGCTTGTGAGGCGGAGATACGCTATTTAGAGACGCAATTAAGAGAACGGAAACGCAAGGGATGGGGCATGAAAGTGGCTGGTTTGGCTGCTGGTCTTTGTGTTGCTACGGTTCCTCTTACATCATGTCAGAACACTCCCAAAGCTTGCAACGTTGAGAATAAAGCTCAGGATTCTACTGATATGCCAGTTATGGGTGATACAGTAGTGATACCAAAAGCACTCACTGCAGATTTGAAGAATGCTATTGTTATTATTGGACGAGTGCTCGACTCTTCTACTGGTAAGGCTGCTCCGGAAGTTAATGTTATGCTATTAGGAGGTAAGAAGAGACTGTCTTTGGGCGAAGATGGAAGATTTGTATTGCAGGTTAATCGTAATGATACCCTCGTGTTTTCATCTTATGGATTTGAGGATAAGGTGATAGTAGTGAAGTCTATTCGTAATCCTGATGAGATAGTTGTCCGTTTAGAACCTTCTCTTGATGTAGTAGGAGAGATATATAGAGCCTATTTAGAGAAAGAATTAGCCGACAGCACTGCACCTCAATCACATAAAGAGAAATGCAATCAGAAATAACAGCACCGTTTATTGCCATTAATCGGCACAGGCTCACCACGGACGGCGAAGGCGTAACAACATTGGTAGGCTTTCATGGTTGTCCGCTTCATTGCGAGTACTGCTTAAACGCTCAGTGCTTGCAGGCTGATGGTGTTTGGTGCAGGCTGACGCCCGGTGAGTTGTATAGTGAAGTGGAGATAGACGACCTTTACTTTATGGCAACGGGTGGCGGTATTTGCTTTGGAGGAGGTGAACCCCTCCTACGTTCGGATTTCATCAAGGCCTTTGCCGAGATAATGAATCCCGAATGGAAGTTGACGATAGAGACATCGCTCAATGTTCCACTTAAGAATATCAAGGCTATCGCTTCGTTGGTACAGATGTGGTATGTTGATATTAAAGATGTTAATCCAATAATATATAAAGCTTATACAGGAGAAAGTAATGAGCGAGTCATGCGTAATCTTCAGTGGTTAGCAGACAATGATTACTCTGATAAGATCATCATACGACTGCCTTTAATACCTAAATATAATACTGAGGAGAATCGTGAGCATAGTCAGCAGTTATTGAAGAGCATAGGGTTTAATTATTTTGATACGTTTACATATATTGTACGATAATAAGATTATTGATACATAATATGCATAGTGCATTCTTCATTTTCTGTTTTAAAAACATTATCTTTGCAGACACTAAAGAATAAAATATGAAACATTTCCTTATATTATCGGTATTATATATGATGTTACCATTGTCTCTTTTTGCACAGAGCTATGACGATTTATGGAAGCGAGTAGATGCTGCTGGGTCAAAGGATCTACCTAAGACACAGATAGACTTGCTGACAAAGATAGCGAAGAAAGCACAACGGGAAAAAGCTTATGGGCAGCTTTTGGCTGCAGACCTTTTAGCTTCAAGTCTCCAAACACAAATCTCACCTGATTCTATGGAAGTAGAAGTTGAAAGATTAAAGACAAAAGCGCAGGAAGCTGAACGCAAGGATGAGGTCTTGGCTGCCATCTATAATTGTGTTTTAGGAAGGATAGAGCAAGGTAAAGAAAAAGGTAATAGTGCTGAATATTTTAAGAAAGCATTATCTAACCCATCGTTGTTGGCACGGCAGAAGGCTGCTAATTATACTCCGTTAGTGAAAATAGGCAAAGATGATAATATCTTTGGAGGAGACTTGCTTCACGTTATAGGTTTACAGGCAAGGGATTTTGACAAACTTAGTCACTATTATGCTGAGCATGGAAATAGAGAGGCAGCTTGCTATGCAGCTTTGCTTGCGGCTGATGAAAAGAAAAATAAAGGTGAGTTTCTCGATTCTTTGATGCGCGTTTATGGCGACTTACCAATATGTGGTGAAGTGGCAATAAGCAAGTATAATTATATGAGAGAGAGGGAGGAATCTGTAGATAAACGTATTGCTTTAATTGATAACGCACTCTCCCGTTGGGCTTCATGGCCAGCTATGGAAGAACTTCGTTATGCTCGTAAAGAATTGACAGCTCCATTATCTACGGCGGTTGCTGATAAGCTAAGGGTAACAAGTAAGGATCAGAACAATACTGTTAAAGTCGAAGTCCGCAATTTACCAGGCTTAACATTAAACATTACGCGCACGTCTCTAAAAGGCAATCACCAATATAATGTTGATGATAAAAACGATCTGAAAGCTATCAAAGCATCATTAATACCAACTTCTAAGCAGGCAATTCAGCGTACATATAAGGATTATAAAGACTATGAAGTACTGAAAGATTCTTTTAATCTACCAGCACTTCCTATAGGTGTTTACTTGTTAGAGTTTGTTCCTTCAGATGATCGTTTGGCTAAAGATTACTCTCTTTATTATGTCAGCGACCTATTTGTTATGACGGAAGAGCAGCCTGGAAAGCGCAATCGTTATGTTGTGGTTGACGCTATTGAGGGACAGCCTGTGCCAGGAGCAACCATCCGTATAGATTATAAGAAAGATTATTGGAGTAATAAATCGTTAACTAAATTACTCACAGCGGATAGTAAAGGAGAGGCTTTTATGGCCGATACTGGCAATGAACCTGATGTATTTGTTTACACAAGCAAGGATCAGGCTTTCCCTAGTACTGGGCTTAAAAGCAATTATGACTACTATGAAGTTAATAAGACTAGTAATGTGACGAGCCTTTATACTGACCGTTCTCTTTATCGTCCTGGACAGGCAGTCCATGCCTCTGCGATTGTATATCTAATGACGCAAAAAGGCTTTAAGATGAAAGCTGAAGCCGGAGTCTCATTTGATATGATATTACGTGATGCGAATGGAAAAGAGCTGAGTCGTAAGCCTGTAACTACTGATCGCTTTGGTACAGCATCTGCTGACTTTGAGTTGCCAAGTAGTGGACTTACAGGTGATTTCACGATTACTACTAATAGTAAAGGGAGTGGGCAAGTTAGTTTCAAAGTAGAGGAATACAAGCGTCCTACCTTTGAAGTAAGTTTTGATGACTACAAAGAGAAGTACACAATAGGTGATACTATCCAACTGAAAGGACATGCTAAGAGTTTTGCAGGTGTCCCTGTACAGAATGCGAAAGTGGCTTACTGGGTTAAGCGACGTCCTATGCGTTGGTGGTGGGATAGCTATGAGAATGATGAGAACGTTCAGGTTGGTAATGTTGTAACAGATGAGAACGGTAATTTCACGGCCTCTGTACCTTTTGTTCTATCGAAAGAAGTTGAGAAAGAAATGACTTCTAATCGTTCTTTCCGCCCTCGTTTCTATCGCTTCGAGGTTGAGGCTAAGGTGACAGATGCTGGTGGTGAGAGCCGAGAAGGCTCTGTCTCGCTTCCTCTTGGTACTAATC
>ERZ772786.868-NODE-868-length-11946-cov-6.236902_pt1 | contig 11946 bp, 10 predicted proteins | sample MGYA00511473_ERZ772786 | MGnify/ENA primary metagenome ERZ772786 (study PRJEB29015, sample SAMEA2738025) | human oral metagenome | biome: human oral; feature: human-associated habitat; material: saliva | place: China | collected 2252 ...
TTGGTGGAGGAGTAAAACAAGGACATTAAGTTGCATCTTTTAAATAATAGTTGTGGGATCATAAGATTCAAATCAAAAGATATTCCTGAAAAATATTGTTATCCCAAAGGTGGTACTTTTGATGATTAGGATTATCCTTTCACTTCACATAGTTTTACAGCTGGAATAAAAGGAAGAATTGGAGTCCCAGAATTTACGATTAAAGAAGGTTCTAAAATATCCATAAAAGATGGAACTGAAATTTGGAAAATCACACGTGATGGTAGACAAACTTTATATGCAGTATTCGAAAATAAAACTTTTAAAATAGTTGATCAATGAAAATAAAAGCACCAAGTGGAAGTCGCATTCTTTTTGAAGAAAAAGATATGTTCTTAACAGAATATTGTGATGATAACGATATCTGGTTTTGGAAAATAATAGGAGAGAATCCTTTTTTAATAGAAAGGGGCTTTAAAGAGCAAGGAGGTTTATACACCCTATCGTTTCCTCAAAAAAGGAAATATTCTTATCCCACCTATGAAGGTCGCATGTATTGCATTTACTTGGGGTACAAGTATGATGTTGAGAATATATGGCATGGATTATTCATACTATATCCAAACGAACGTAAGACGAGAAGATACTTAAAGTTAAATGATCGTGATGATAGTCGAATAGAAGTTCCTTATGAGGAATTCATCGCTTCTTCCCCAATTATTTGGGAAGAGAGAAAACCTATCTCTGATTTTGTTTTTGATGTTGAACCGCTGGTCTATCTATTCAAAGATAATTCATATATTGAAGAGAACCTGCATGGTGCATGGTATAACAGAATATCAAATGAGGGAAATGAACAACGGTAATATTCCATATCGCTCAATAGCAGTATTGCTTTTTACTGTTTTGCTATCGTCTTGTCTCAAGGAGACTGCCGTTCCAATCGAATCGGTATTCACCATAGAGGCGTCAGAAGACAAGACCTCTCCTATAACCATCCAATTGAAAAACGAAAGTTACGGAGCAGACGAATATGAATGGACTTTCGAGGGCGGTGTTCCCGGCAGTTCCAATCAGAGAGACCCGGGTAATGTAGTGTTCTCGCAAGCCGGTGAGCACAAAATAACCTTGCGAGTCTGGAATGCTGTAGAGGAAAAAACAAGCCAGCAAACCATAAGGGTTGATTCCGCCATGACTATAGACTTTGATTTTTCAATCGCCCTCAACGACATTGCCCCTGGAGTTGTTTCCATTACAAACAAGAGCAAAGGTGGAAGTAAATACGAGTGGGCTTTTGAAGGTGGCATTCCCTCTACATCTAACCAACAACATCCGGGAACGATAACATTTGCGGATGGTGGTGAACATAAAATTCGCCTGAGAGTATTCAATGGGAGCAAGTATGAGCAACTCACCAAAGCCTTTACATTGCGACCATCTATGCAAGTAGACTTTTCGTATAAACCATTACCAATAGATCAGGATTGGGAAGCACCGTTGACACTGACAACAACCAATCTCACCACAGGAGGGTTGTCTTACCGTTGGATATGTAATGGAGCACAAGTTCTTTCTCCTACCAAGCAATCAACAAGTGTGAGGTTTGAGCATCCGGGAACCTACAAATTACAATTGATAGCAGGAAATGGCAAAGAAGAAAAAACAAAGGAAGAGACAATTACGATTAAGCCAAATACCGGCATCATCAAACAGAATGATGTTAGATTTGGTATCAATGAAGCCAAAAACAGTATTGGATGCTTTTACTCAGCTAAATTCGGAGGCGTATTAACGTCCAACCAGATAACACAAGATAAATCGGGAGTATGGGTGGATTTTGGATTTTTTGCCCTCAACTCTTCTTTTAATTACTGCTACTTCTTTGCACCCAATCAAGCAAAAAGCAATTCTTTCCCGGAAATAGACCATGCGCAAGGAGCTACATTTGTTAATACTCCTGGTGCAATAGGTATCAATATCAATGATGCAGTCTTCGAAAACATCAAGCGAGCTTCGGATTTGAATCGATTTACAAAATGGTCAGAAATGGCACAAACGAGTTTCAGCAAATCGAACATATCGCACTTCGTCCTTGTGCGTACAGCAGATGGCAGGAAGGGTGTCATCAGAGTAAAGAAGTTCGTTAAGGAAGGTGCCCGGTCCTATATTGTTGCTGATGTTATACTTGAAAAAAGAATGGGGGAATAAAGATACAGGATTATGAGATATTTCAACAGGTGTTATATAATGCGTTTTGCCTTGTCAGTCTTCATGCTTACGGTATGGAGCCATACTGTGCATGCTCAAAACGTGGAAGAGGTTTTGGAATTCCGTAAGAAGAAACCGTTCAAGATTAGCGGCAGTATTTCTGCGAATGCCACCCAATTCAACAGTACGCCCAAACAATCCCGTCAATCCTTTACTTATCAACTGTCCGGTTCTGTAAACCTGTCGCTGTATGAGTTACTTAATATCCCCATATCGTTCAATCTGAATAATTATGGGGCAAAGTTCTCTTACCCCTCACTTCCTAACCGTCTGAGCTTTCACCCTTCCTACAAATGGGTACGAGCACATATAGGGGATGTGTCGATGAGCTTTAGCCCCTATACGCTCAACGGACACCAGTTCACCGGTGCCGGTATTGAACTGACTCCGGGCAGATGGCAAATCTCAGCAATGGGTGGTCGGCTATTAAGACGTGTGGATGCTGACTCTTTGAATCCATCTATTCGTCCCAACTATGAGCGTTGGGGATATGGTGCAAAAGTCAGATATGAGGCTAATAAGTTCGCATTAGGAGGAACTGTCTTTACGGCAAAGGATAAAATGAGCAATATTTCTTTTGATACTGATGCCTTGGGAATATATCCAAAAGGAAACATAGCTATTGGGCTGGAAGGAAGTCTTAGCATAATTAAGGATTTGAAACTATCCTTAGAATATGGTCTAAGTATCATGCAGCGAGATTTAAGAGTAAAGGAGAAAAGCTATTATCATGCTTTCAAGGCGGATCTGGCATATAGCTTCTTGGGGAATACTATAGGTATCGGTTATGAACGAATCAGTCCTGATTATGAAACACTCGGTGCCTATTACTTTAACAACGACTATGAGAACTTCACGATCAACTACAGTCGTAACTTCTTTGAGAACAAAATGAGCATTGCACTTAGTGGAGGTGTGCAGCGCGATGATCTTTCCGGACAAAAGCAAGAGAAAAACAAGCGGTTCGTAGGTTCTGCCAATATCAATTTTACTCCCAGTGAGAAGTTTTCTGCCTCTGTTTCTTTGTCAAGCTATCAGGCTCATCGCAATATCAAATCTTCATTTGATTATATCAATGAACGCACACCGTATGAGAATCTTGATACTCTGAGGTTCACCCAATTAAATAACAGTATAGATATGAACTTGAACTGGCGATTACTAAACAATGAGACACAGACACACATCCTCTCAGCCAATGCAAGTTATCAGGAAGCCGCGGACAAACAGGGGCGTTACATCATGCCGGGCAATCTGACTAGATTTATGAATCTTGGCGCCAATTATGGCATAGACTTCACATCTTTGGATTTCTCTGTGACAGCAGGAATAAATGCCAGCAATAATTATGCATCACGCAAGAATGTTTTGACGATAGGCCCAACCCTTACCTGTTCGAAACATCTTTTCAAGAAAGCCTTAACAACAGGTCTGACGCTATCTTTCAACCAAACTCAGGGGGCGGGAAGAAAATTGGCTACAATCTATAATGCACGGTGGCATGTCAATTATCGTTTTCTTAAACGACATGGATTAAATGCCAGTGTTGCCTATCAACATCGCTCCCTATCAGAAGCATCTCTGAGTAAATCTTCATCAATAACCAGTCAGGTAAGTTATAGTTATTCATTCTAAAACAAATGATTTATGCAAAATAATATAAAGTCAAAAATTTCACTTCTTATAATAGGAGTTGTTTTCGTTTCTTCCTGTCAAAACGAATCCGTAGAACCGGTTGGAAATATAACGAAAACGTATGGGGACTCAATAGCAGCCCGCGCAGCTGTGAATGAACTTTATACCAAAGGTCTATCACAGCTTTATCTTTCTACGGATCAAGATAACGGCATACCCTTGGCGTGGGGAAGTTACCTGTCGGGACTATTTGAAAGTGAGGCGACTCAGGGCTATTACCCTGCGCTTACAATACAAAATATGACAGCCCCTTCTGTCAAGGATTTGGCTAAGCAAATATATTCCACCTGTTTTGATGGAATAGAGGCAGCAGATACCATCATCCAACAAATACCAAATACGTTAGGATTAAATCCGGCAGAACAGGCAAAACTTATAGGTGAGGCTAAATTTTTCCGCGCTTTTAACCGCTTTTATCTTATCCGTGTTTTCGGGGCGTTCCCTGATAAACGGACAGACTCCTCATACCTCAGCATGGAAACATCTTATGCCAAGGTAGAGAAAGATTTGCTTGAAGCCATTGCGACTTTACCGGATAAAAGTTTTGTTGAAAACAAATCGCATGTGACGTCTTTGGTCGCTCGTGCCTTGTTGGGTGATGTCTATCTGCACATGAGTGGCAGACCGTTGCAAAAGGACAAATATGTTCAGGCTGCAGAAATACTGCGCCCTATTATCAAGTCAGGCAAGCACCAACTTGCTTCCAATGGTGTCCGCGAAGACCAATCCGCTTTCAATATGCTCCGCACAACTCCTACTAATGATGAATATCTATATGTCATTTATGGAGAAAATACGCTCTCACGGGCTTCTTTTGCATTTCCGAAAATAGCCAAGAACTGGGATAATGTCAAAGAGCATGTGGCTTTTAACGCTTTTCGACCGACACGTACTCTTTTAGCTTGTTATGGTGATGAAGACTTGAGAGGAAAAGATCACCAGTTTTTCCATACTTTTTTCAAGGTAAAGGATGATGGTAAGACCATTTTTGAAATCTTTTCCCCAGCTCCATACTATTGGCTTTCCTCCGGTACGGAGATAACTGCACAGCCAAAGCAATATGTCGGTGTCTATCGTTATGCAGAGATTCTGCTCATGGCTGCCGAAGCGATAGCTCATAGTGAGGGCGTTACCTCAGAAGCAGTAAACTATCTGTCCCAAGTCCGCACACGTTCTATCCCTACCAAGTTAGTAGAATTAGAGAAAACACTTTCGATATTGCCCACAGATAAGTTTTTGGAGGAAGTTTGGTTGGAGCGTTTAAGGGAATTACCGTATGAGATGAAACAACTTTCAGACATTGTACGTACAAACTACTATCCGGTCTACAAGGACAGTACATTACGGTTTGTCCCGCTTCAAGAAGCAGTCACTCCTCAAGGCAAATTATTAGAGAAACAATCTTTCTTTCTACCAAGACCTACTCCTTAACTAAGTGGGTAAGTTCCGGAGTGGCTTTTATTCGTTCTATCTCAGAATCCACGAGGGAGAGGATTTCTTGTTTTATTTTACGGTAGTTGGCTTCGATGGTCTCTTTGAGATTATCAGAGCCAACTTCATTTGTAAAGTCTACTATTACAGGTATGGACTGATAGGCTTTCATCTCAGCAGAAACCTTTGCGCTATCCACCACTATCTCTGCATGGAAAATCTTTTGGTCAATGCGTTCATCAAAATTGTCAGAAACAGCACCCACAAACATTCCTTGCGTGAGATTGCTAATTTTAGAAGCTGGGATAAGGCTGTCCATTTGTGTGGAGATAGAGGTCGATTTGTCATTACGGTTAATGGTCATGGACAGCCGTTGCTGCAAGACCTTGCCGAAGCGCTCGGAGAGAGTCTTGGCAGTTTCACCTACCACTTGCCCACTGAACACATTGCCAACAGTGTTCTGTATCACCTTACTCTCCTTGTCACCATAATCGCGAGTGAGCTGTGAGAAGTCCTGAAAGCCCAAACACACTGCTACCTTGTTGCTTCGGGCGGTAGCAATAAGGTTGTCCAGCCCACGGAAATAGATAGTCGGCAACTCGTCAATAATTACAGAACTTTTGAGCTGTTTCTTCTTGTTGATGAGTTTCACAATACGACTATTATAGAGTCCAAGAGCAGCTGAGTAGATATTCTGGCGGTCGGGATTATTTCCTACGACCAACACCTTCGGCTCGTTGGGATTATTGATGTCGAGCGAAAAATCATCGCCCGTCATTACCCAATAAAGTGCTGGTGAAATCATGCGTGAAAGCGGTATCTTGGCACTGGCTATCTGTCCCTGCAACTGATCCTGCGCTCCACCCTCCCAAGCGTCCATGAAAGGAGAAAGGTAGTTGGCAAGCTCATCGTAGGAAGTGAGTATCGGAAATATCTGTGCGTAGGGGCGGTTAAGAAACTCAATGGCATGAGGGAAAGTACAATACTTCCCGCTCTCATATATCTTCAGGAACCAAATGATGGCCGCCAAAAGGATAATAGGCGACTCCACAAAGAAGTCTCCTTGTTTCTGTATCCACGAGCGGTTGAGGTTGAGCATGATGGTGTAGGCACTCTCGTAAGCATCCGATATATCTGTCATAAAGGACGGATTGATGGGATTGCAGCGATGCGATTTGCGTGGATCGTCGAAGTTGATCACAAAGAACTGTGGCTTAACTTGGTAGGCATCAAGATGGTTGAGCAAATGGTTGTAAGCGATTTCCGAAAGGTCGGGAAACTTGTAATCGTAGATATACATCGCAAATCCTTTCTCAATCTGCTGCTTGATGTAGTTGTTCACGATAGCGTATGACTTACCCGACCCCGGAGTACCCAGCACCATCGAGGCACGAAATGGATTGACCACGTTTATCCAACCGTTGTTCCATTTCTTCTTATAGTAGAAGCGTGTAGGAAGATTGACCGAGTATTCATTTTGGATCAATCGTGTTTCCTGCATGAAACTCTCGTTCTCCGTGTTGAACACATCGTCCATCAGGTTGTTTTTGAGTAGTCGGCTCATCCATACACCGCCCATCAGCAGACAGATATAGCCCATAGACAGCGTGAAGATGTAGAGCGAAGCCGCTCCGATCTTTCCTATGGGCAATGCCAGCAACCACCAATTGAGAAAGAAGAATACAAAACCGGAGAAAAGCACCGTCCAAATCTTTGGCCAAGTGATTTTCTCTTCCTTCACGCCTTTTGTCCCAAGGCCGGACAAGGCAAGAAATACCACACAAAAGAGTTTCGTCCAGAGGATGGATGAGAATAAGCCCGTTGTACGTTGGAAGTTCATCAGTATCTTGTTGATGATACCGAGCGTAAAGTGCCACTCGTGAAATGCCTCGTAGCAGAACCAATAACAGTTGGTAAGGAGAAATATCACCGATATACCCCGCATAAAGTCCATGACTTTTCCCAATGCCCTTAAATCGTCTTCCTGTGCCATAACGCTGTTTTATTTAGAATATCGTTTGAATACTATTTGAAAAGTGTTTGAATATTATATGAACGGTGTACTTAACGCTTCCTACGTTTAAGATTTACCTTATTTTGTCTGCGGAGTTTACGCTGCCATGCCGCTTCCTTCCAATCATCGTTGCCCGTAGTTCCGAATGATTCACCCACCATATCCTCGATAAGTTCATCGACAAGGTTGTCGCTTTCTTCTGTATTTTGTTGCAAAGTTTGAACGGTTGCCGATTGTTCCAAGCGGACAGACGGACTGCCATACAACGTTTCGTCCAAGAATGGGTTGTACGTTGAATTGGAGAAATACGCATTGAATATGTTGGCAGCATACCCCTTGCCCAATCGTGAGCCGTTGAGCGCAATGCCCACTTCATCATCAATGAAAGTAATGCCATAGATACGGTCGTTTTCATTCTTTCGGATTGTCACACGCAAACTCTGTTCCTCCAACCTTTGTCGCAGTTCTTCCTCCGTCCGGGGAGAAGTACGCATAGTCTGTAATACCTTGTCCCTTATAGCCGGCACCAACGGCTTGACGGCTAGCTTCGATTTCTGCATCCTGTTCTGCACAGCAGTATAGCCCACACCACGACCGATGTCCGAGGCATGGATGGGTGTGCCTGCCTTGTTGCCCTTGCCATCAGTCGGAACATATACAAGTCCGTCGTATTTCTTTCCTCGAAACTCCGTCTTCACTTCTTCTACGGCAAGGTTATATTTGTTCAGAATGGCGTTCAGTTCGCCCAATGAACAGAACTTATAATGCTTCAGCACCATGCGGATAACGCTTGCCACCTGCTCCTTGATGTTTCCTCTATCAATATCCACCTTGGGCGTTTCTGCTGCTGACTGTTCGCTAACCTTTGAACTTGGAATGAGGTTATACTTTCTCTCCAAGGCGTCGGTAATCTGCTTGCTCCTTCGCTTCTCGAAGCGGTCATTGATTTTTCTTCTATTACTATCCACTCGAAGCGACACGATGTGTATATGCTCACGGGCGATATCATTGTGCCTGAACACGATATAGGGTTGCTTGCCGTAGCCGAGTGCCTTCATATACTCCTTGGCTATCTGTGTGAGCCTTTCATCGGATAGTTTCTCGTCCGGGTGCGGATTGAGCGAGCAATGGAACACCGTCTTTTTTGTTCGGCAGTTCTCAGGGATAAGTGCTTGCATATCGGCAAACACCTCTGCCATTGTATAATGTTCCTCTTTGTTTTGATACAAGCCATGGGCAAGAATAATGCTTGCTTCCCCTTTCTCCACCTTTTTGAAGTTATAGCCGAGTGCCCCTCCAAGGTTCTCCGTTGCAGAAATTTTTGCTATCATTTTTCTAACTAAATTCTCAATACTTCTTCTTTCTATAATCAATAGTTAGATTGATAGCCTGCTCTTGCAAGGCAATGATTTGAGCCGACAATTTTTCTAACTTTTCAAGCAGAATCTGTGCGAACTTGACCGAATGATAGCTGTTGATGGCACGCACGGTTTGGTTATACAGTACACCAATCTTATGGATTTGTGCCGTAAGTTCTGAGAGCTTTCGGTAATATTCGACGGCAGATTTGTCCACCGTAATCACCTTGAAACTCTCCCCAAGAATACGAGCACGCACGAAGTCCGACTTCGTTTCTGCACCTGAACGCTGAAAGAGATCAATCGCCCTTTGCTGGTCTTTGGGGTTGAGCAACCGCACATGCCAGTTGTCCCAACGAGGCTTTTCTGCCTTTTTTCGTTCTAAACGATATTCTGTACCTTTATTCATATTCATTTGGTCTTCTAATTACGACTTTGGAGTAATTCATCTCCCCTTCGGGGCAAGGGTCTTTGTGGTACAAACGGCGGTTTGTGTTACAAAGACACACCTTGCCAATATCAAGAGTTGATACGATTGAAGTATCCACCCTTTTGGGGTGTCTGCTTCGGGACGTTACCTCCATGTATTATTCTCGCCTGCAAAGTTACGGCGAGTTTTCAAATATCTCATTATCAATGGTATTCACTCTTTTTCCTCGCATTTCCCTGCACTTCATTGGTGTCATATAATCAGCCAAAATATCATTTATTTTGCAGTCAGAACGAGCGAACAATGGCATGATGATACAAGTAAAAGATACATCGTATTACCGTTGGCTTACACCAAAGATGACAAGAAGGAACGAAACATATTCATAACAATTTGTTGTCATGACAAACTATTGTCAGTACAACAGATAGCAAGAACTATAAATCGTCCTTTCAGACTATCGCCAGAACCATACGCAGTCAGAGCAAACTGTCTGCTGATGACTCTTAATAATGAGAGAATATCCAAACATCAAATAGACAAGTAATATGAACTAAGAAATTATCATTATGGAGAACAAACAACAACGCCCCCTTTTTCTGGGCTTCTCTTCCCAAAAGGGAGGAGTGGGAAAAAGTACTCTTGCCGAAATCGTAAGCAGCATATTGTACTACGAACAAGGCATCAACCTCTTCGTGATGGACTGCGACCTGTCGCAAGACTCTTTCTACAAACTGAGGGAACGTGAGAAAAGTATCGTTCAGGAGAGCGAAGAGCTTTCCAAATCCATGCAGGAGTACTTTCATCACCTTGGCAAAAAAGCATACAGAATTTACAAGTCTGCACCCAAGGAAGCCGTCAGGACTGCACGAAGTAAAATCGACGGAATCAGCAACGAGAAGTACCAGTTGGTTATATTTGATTTCCCGGGACATGCCGGAACAACCGAACTGATGGAACTGTCCCTTCAGATGGACTATATCCTATCTCCACTTGAAGCCGACATACAGTCGCTCGTCTCCTGCATGGCATACGCCAAGACCATCACGGAGATTGGAGTTTCGATGTCCGACTCCCAAATAAAGGACATTATCCTTTTCTGGAACAAGGTGGACAGAAGGGTGAGGAACGTCATCATTGACGAATACACGAAGCTCATCCAAGGACATGAGCTCACGCTCCTGCCCGGCTATGTATATGCTACGCACCGCTTCTCCCACGAACTCTCCACATACGGGCTGCGTGGTGTGTTCCGTTCCACCTATCAGCCTCCTGCAAAGGGACTGCGAACGGGTACGGGGCTGGATGAACTCGTCTCCGAGATAATTCAACGTCTCAAACTAAAAACGAAAACAGAAAATGGCAACGATTGAGGAAAGAAAACAGCAACTGGAAAAGAAGCTGAAGAAAATGGCAGAGGACAATGTCGTGGTGAAACCTGTCATGGTTCCCAACCCCTTCGATCCATCCGAGGACACCGAGCCTTCCCTCGCAACATCACGAGAGGAAGACAAAAGTTCGGAAGAAATGAAGACGGCAAAAGAAGAACGAACAGACGAAACAGGAGGAGAGGAAATCGGGAACACGGAACCGAAAAGAGAAAGGAAGCCAAGAATGGAAAAGTCCGGCAGGTCGTCCCTTTCCATAGAGGAATACCGTTCCCTATACTTTCATCCCGTACGTTCGCAAATGCGGACAGCTTTCTCCATCAATTTGGAGACATTACAGAACCTGCGCAATGTGCTACAAGACTTAGGAGAAAGGGTATCTATTGCTTCCTATATTGATAATATCCTCCGGGAGCATCTGCGGGAACATCAGGAATTGCTCAATAATGCAGCAGCAAAGCAAAGACGTAAGACAACAATAACACTATGATGGAAACAATACTTTTCAGTTTTATATTGGTACTCATCATCATTTGGATGATGCTTGGTATCCTGTATTTCTATATGCGGTATGTATCTCCGTATGACTTCATTATCAAGAAAAACGGAAAGAGCGATGAAGATAGCAAGAAGAAAGGAGCAACGAAGAAAAAAGACGGACAGAAAGGAAAAGGAACAATAGAGCAAGCCGAGTTTGTACTGATTGGAAAAAGCCGTTCCACTTCCCCGATTATCCCACAAATTCCCTCTGTTTCATCATCTGAAAATTCGGAGCAGAATAATAATAATTTTGCACCGCAGAACTCCGAAAAGGAGAAAGAAATGAAAGAGGACAACGAAATGGACGTTGATTTCGAGATGGAGAGAGTGGACGAAGATGAGATTGTCCGTGAGGAATTAAACCTATCCATCGAGTCCACATCGGGCGAAGCCGAAATTTCGGAGCAGTCCGTCCTCGCACGTGACTTAGTTCGCCTGCAAAAGTGGGCAAAGAACAGTGAGGAGGCTGATGAGGAAGAAGTCAAAGAGACCGTTCTGCGGCTTCAAGACTCAGACCTATTGGATAAGTACAAAGAAAACATCGCCAAGATGCTGGGTGAACAAGCCTCGCTATTGGAGAAAATCCGTAAGGCGGAAGAAAAGGAAGAACAGAGTGCTCAACCAGCAATGCCTTCATCACAAAACCCAACACCTCCTGTTTCTGGCATATCTGACACAGCGGTGGGCGATGCTGACGACAGACCGCTGTCCTATTATCTGTAAAAATGGTTTCTTGATTTTCATATTTTGGAGGAATGCAGGGGTGGTTCAAAAGTAAAACAATCAACCAATATCAGTCATACGATAAAACCAAGCCACCCCTTACAACCTCTACCCAAAAGA
>ERZ772786.869-NODE-869-length-11935-cov-13.420539_pt1 | contig 11935 bp, 17 predicted proteins | sample MGYA00511473_ERZ772786 | MGnify/ENA primary metagenome ERZ772786 (study PRJEB29015, sample SAMEA2738025) | human oral metagenome | biome: human oral; feature: human-associated habitat; material: saliva | place: China | collected 2252 ...
ACCAATTGCTTCGTATCGAAGACCAACTTGGTGAAGTTGCAGAATACCGTGGTTTGAAATCATTCTACAACTTGAAAAAATAATCTCTTTCCGAGATTAGGGGCTGTAAAGCCTTGAGAATAAGCACTTTGGGGCGCCTCCCCTTAGTGCTTTTTCTGATTTAATACCCTTTTTACTACCCCTAACAAAAATAGGGTATAGTAAGAGGGTATCTCCGAGTGGAGAACCCTTATTTTTTTATAAATTACTGATAGCTGTTTCATAATTTGAGACAGCTTTTTTTGCATTCTCTTGGTTAGTATGCCAGTAAGTATTTTCAGTGATCATTAAATTAGAGTGACCTAGTCTGTATTGCACATCTTTAGGGCTAGTATTAGCGTAGAGCATCATAGTAGTGTGAGTATGACGGAAACCATGGAATGATACATTAGGCACGTCAGCAACTTTAAAATGCTTATCTAGGCGCTTTCTCAAATTACAAGCATAAGCATATTTTTCTGTAAATACAGAGAATACAATGGTTTCAGTACGCCCTAACTGCCATGATTGCACTTGTTGGCGGTTCTTGTATTGTTTGAGCATAAGTAACGTGGCTTTGTCTATTGGTATATCACGATAACCAGCGTTTGATTTAGGGGTGTTTATCTCTTGGTATCTGTTGAGTGTTTTATTGATACTGATAATACCATTGTCTAGGTCAATATCAGACCATTCAAGAGCTAAAGCCTCACCTATACGGCATCCAGTAGCTAGCAAGGTCTTATAAAGCACAATATCAAAGAGATTTTCATAGTTTGATTGATCTAGCGTATCGAGATAATCAAGAAACTGTTTTAATTCTTTGTTATTCAGATGCTTAACGGGTGCTTTTTCTTTTTGTTGCTTACGTGGCACAATGACATCATTAGCGGGGTTATATTGTATTACCTGAATAGCTACGCCATATTTCAAAATACGCTTATTCATGTTATGAAGTAAGGAGTAGTTAGCGAATGCCCCTTTTTCGCCCCTATTAGCCTTGTCAGCCCATTTATTCACTTGTTGCTGAATAATAGGCGTGGTAAGTTTAGATAGCTTATAATCGCCAAATACAGGCAATAGATGCACTCTAACCAAACCCTCCATAGATTGGCGAGTATTTGGCTTAACTGTATTCTTGTAACTGTCCCACCAAACTTTTACAAGCTCATTATATGTTGTAATCGTTGGCTTGTCTTTAACTGTATATCCGTTGGCTATAAAAGCATTCACAGCCTCACGGGCTTTTGTCTTACAGCCCTTTTTAGTGGATGCTGTCACAGTTGTACGGGCTTTTTTGCCCGTTAGTTGGTCAACGCCTAAATAAACGCTAGCACGGTACACAGTAGCACCGTTTTTCTTTGTGATTTGTTTGATATTCATGATATGAACCTTTCCATCAGCAGGCAAGCCGTTATTAAAAGGGTTTTAGATCGAATTGGGTTTATATCATGCTAGGGCTTCACAGTTTGCCCTGTATTCAATTTTAAAGAGTCAGACGGTGAATAATACCAGATTAGGGAACAAGGCGGATATGGGGCTTATATGAGCAATAGAAAAAGTGTATCAACTAAAAAGCTGATACACTTATTTTCTTGTTGTAACCCTGACCTATATAGAGATACAGGCATAGAGCAGTGTAACCCAAAAGGGTTTCTTTTACGATTGGAAAATATAATATCACTTTTTAGAAATTTTTACAAGTGTTTTAACAAAATTTTTGTACATTTCTATAATTTTTGTATTTTGTTTGTAGTAATCTTCATGTTTTTTAGTACGTTTTGCAATTTTGATAAATTCTTTAAAACGCTGTTTTCCTAGTGCTTTACTACAATATTCACGATGCAATACTACGAGGGAAAATATATCATGTATTTTACGATATTTTATAATATCCCTAGAGATATTAAGCATAGAAGCAAGAGAAGTAATAGAACTTGAAGGGGATAGTGTTTGCTCTAACACATCCACCAGTATAACATTGCTATGGGCGCAAGCGTTACGAATATGGCGAGCATATTTCCCTAACTGCTTCGCTTTTTTTAGCCGTTTATTACTTGGATATTTATCACAATACATTTCAACCAAGTAGCATAGATTCCCAAAGTCCATGACTTCAATCAATACCCATATAGGGATATCATTTTTATGTTTGATATAAACGTTTTTTAGGTAATGATTATTTGATAAAGCGTTTTTAGTATTTGTAAATCCTATAGGGTTATAGACAGCATAATCCTTTACTATATCGTATCCATCAACTTTTGGATTTTTCGTTATAACATCCATTAAAGCAGTTTTGATACTATGTTCAACGTCCAGACAAACATCCATTAGGAAGTAACGTATCTGCATATCAATTACAGCCAGGTCAGCTAACGTCGCAAATTCTATATTATATTTACCATCTACTTTATTGAAAAGTTTTCGATAGCTCGATATTTTATAGTAGTAGTTCCGTGTTTGTAATATGTTTTTGGCTGTGTTCTGATCAAAAATATTGAACAGAATACCATTTGCGACCATCTTATCTATCAATGCTTGGTAGCTTAAGAGTTGCTTTCTTTTATCGCTCATTATTCTCCTTTCTATTTGTCACTTTCGCTCATTTTTGCGCTTTAGTTTGTAAAATCGGCTTTCTATTCTTCAATTTTCCCTGTTTTTGCACAATAGAGAGTGGGAGAGTTATTTAATATTATTCTTCTCATTGTATTCCATTGTGGAATATTCCTCTTGCCATGTTTTACTGTATTTAAACAATTCCTTGAACTCAGTTTCTTTCTCATCTTTCATTTGTCCAAAGTATCTACCAGCCGTTATTACATTTAAATATTTGGTATTGATACTTGACATTGACTTCATTAGATCTTTGATTTGATTAATTTGATTATCTGAAAGATAGATAGAATATTTCTCTATAAATTTTATAAAATCTTTATCAAATTCTTTATCCTGTTGTTGCAACTGCGCTAATTGTTCATCACGCATTCTCCAACTCACTAGGTCTAGATAGTAATTTTTTGCTTCTGGACGTGCTTTTAATTCCTCTTTTTCTTCATCTGTTAAGTAGTGATCTGCTTGTTCCTCTAACTCCTTAAGAAAAATCTTTGACGGGCTATTATCGTAGCCAAGAAGATAGCCAACCGATACTCCAAAGTGTTTAGCTAGTAGCTGGGCTTTTTCTGGTTTGATTTGGCGTTCATCATTTTCCCAAGCTATAATGGTGCGCTTTGAAACTCCTATTTCATTTGCTAATTTGGTTTGAGTCAACCCTTTTTCTTTTCTGAGGATTTTAAGCCTATTTTCTTGTTTTTCCATGTTTTACCTATTTTCTTTATCTTACGATGAAATTATAACATATTTCAAAGTGAAATAAAACAGCACTTTTTGTTGACAAATAAAATAAAGTGCTATATAATGACACCATAAAATAAAAGTGACGAAAAACAGCACTTTTTTTTAGAAAGGAGGTCTTTTATGCAAATTACAAAAGATCAAGCGAAAGCCGTCCGCAGAAAGCAGGCGGATAATATGTTGACGGCTAAGGCAACGGCTGAAGCCATTGGTGTAACTGCTGTAACTTATCGCCGTATTATCAAAGGCGGAGAGTTTAAGAATGGAGTTTATGCTAAAGTCATGGAATGGCTAGCAAAAGATTATTAAGGAGGCGGTGAATGGAAAAAAATGAACAATGGAACGGACATAGTATCCGTTTTGTAGAACACAACGGCGAATGGTGGGCGGTATTGGCTGACATTGCTAAAGTGTTAGAGTTAGAACAAAGGTTTATAAAAAGACGTTTAGAAGATGACGTGTTTTCAAAACACCCCATCACAGATAATTTAGGACGTCAGCAAGAAATGCTTATCGTAAATGAGTTTGGTATTTATGAGACTATATTTTCTAGTCGTAAATCCGAGGCAAAAGCTTTTAAATTATGGGTGTTTGAAACCATCAGACAGCTAAGACAAGTAACTGGTTTAGAAGGTTTTGAAGTATTTAGAATGCTGGATAAGGAACACCAAAAGCAAGCGATGGCAAGGCTAAGTGAAGGGCTGGAACAAGTTTCCTCGAAAGACCTTATCAAAGCTAACACCATAGCTAATAAAGCCGTTTCTAACAAGTACGGTCTACCAAAGATGGTAGGTAAGTCTCAAATGACCGAGCCGATGTTGAAAGACAGAGAACCCCTACTGGAGGACACTGTTGAACTTATGTTGGTCAAAGAAAAATACGACTTAAATATCAGTATCTCAGACATTATTTATAGCAAAGCAAACTAAAAAAAAACGCACCACAAGGAGCGTGAGAGCAACAAAAAAAGGCTTTGAGAGCGACCAAACTATCAAGCCTTTCACACACTAACTAAAACACAATTAAGAGGCAGGCAAGCCGTTATTAAAAGGGTTTTAGTAATCAAATTAGATACCTCAATTATACCATGAATTGCTGGTATCGCATACCCCTACTTAGAGCGCTAACTCTTAAAACTGGTACTTCCTCACGCTCTCAAAGTTTGGCGACTTCAAGCGTGAGGTAATCAAGTATAGGAAACAATAATTAAAAGGCTAATAGAGGAATAACAATGACAAAAGATATAAACAACATGACACAAGCAGAGTTTGATAACTTCATGGTTGATTTAAAAGAAAATGAACCTAATCTATTCCAGTTTATCGCTGATTTTATCAATAAAAAAGTATCTATCCAGGAAGTAGAAGCTTTCCAAAAGATGGGACATGAAGCACGACAGTTATATATTAAAAATTACAAAGCGAGGGCATAACATGAATGAGTTAAACCTAACACCAACAGAAACTCTAGTGCTCATCCCGCTCTTGTTTTATCTAGTTTGGAAATTATGGCGCCATAAGAACCTCATAGAGCTTGATATTAGCCCACAAATTGACGAGGTAGAGGAAAACACCACTGACCACGTGCAAGAGCGATACGGTGCTTATATACAGCTTGCCAACAAGCATTATAACTAGGAGTGCAGAACATGGGAACATTTTCAGTTGAATTTGAGCAGGGACTACTTGATAAAGTGGATGAACTTGCTAAAAAGAAGTTGGAGCTAGAACGACAGTTACAAAATAAAACAGGCTTGATAAACGCTAAGGATCTAAAAAAAGAGCTTGGCATCACAGGAACAACGCTCGGCAATTGGATAAAAGCAGGCTTGAAAGTCTATCAGTCACCGTTTGAAAGTAGTAAAAAGCAGTATTTTAGAGTTTCAGACGTGATCAACTTTCTGTCTGTACGCTAGAAAGAGGGTGCTAAATATGCCTATTTATGAATGCAGAGGCTTTGGGAATGACTTAAATTTATTCGATAAAAAAGCACCCTTTGACTATATAGCAGATTTTAGACCTATCGGAGTCCCTAAAGGTGTAAATATTGACGATTTTAAGCGCAATTCAGCCCCCTACTGTATTGCTGGCATGGTGAAACAAGACGAGAACGGCAACTACAAACGCAATAACTCTAGTTTGGTTTACCGTAATTTGATTTTCTTAGACTATGACGAGCTAGAGGCTAATATAGACTTTCCTAGCGTTGTCGATAATGCCTTACATGGCTATTCATATATTATCTACCCAACTATTAAGCACACAAAAGTAAAGCCACGTTATAGGCTTGTAGTAAAGCCAAGCTACGTAATGAACGAGCAGACTTATAGGCAGACTGTCCAAGAGATAGCAAGTAAAATCGGGCTACCTTTCGACAGTACAAGCCTTACATGGTCGCAGTTACAAGGTTTACCAGTGACCACTGGAGACCCTGCTGACTATGAAAAGATAGTAAATAGAGGGCGTGATTACCCCGTAGCAAATACAGTTATGGCTAATCAGAAACCACACTATCACACACCACGCCAAAACGGTAATAAAACAATCACCATGCGCGTGCTTGATACCCTATTACATGGCTTTGGTGACGAGGGTGGGCGTAATGTTGCGGTAACTAGGTTTGTAGGGCTATTACTATCAAAGTGGGTTAATGCAGACGTAGCCACTGCCTATGAGCTAACAACCATAGCAAATAGCGTTACAGATAACCCTTTACCAGAGCAAGAGCTGGAACGGACTTTTGAAAGCATTGTTAAGTCAGAAATAAGAAAGAGAGGTGTCAATGGAAATTAATATTGACGAATTGCAAGAGCAACTTAACGAAACCAAGGTTATTGAGCCACCTAAGTCTATGAAAGAAGTACTAGACCGTATCTATCAAGTTGGTGAGCTATGGCGCTCAGAAAATAAATACTTAGTTAACGAGGGAAAAAAGAATGAGAAAACAGTCATCCCGCTTCCTAGTATCTTTACCGTAGCTAAAGAGTTGAGTAAAATCGTAACATTTACGTTTATTACCAAGTCTAACACTCCCGATAATAGTTTGCTCTATCTGTACGATCTCGATGAGGGTATCTATACTGCTAGCACAGACGAATTCAATATTTTGTGTAAGACGTTTGATAGCAGAATAAAGCCAAACGACTGGAAACAGATAAAAATGATGGTGCGTACCATGACGAATATTAGCAGACCGTTAGAAAGTGCTGACTTAGTACCAGTCCAGAATGGTATCTTAGACTTGAAAAACAAACAACTACGACCATTTGACCCTAAGTATATTATCACCAGCAAGATAGCCACTGCTTACAATCCGCCTAAGTTTACCCCTAAGGATAGAGAGGGCAAGACGTTTGATGATTGGTTAAGTTCTATTGCTTGTGGTGATAGTGAGTTGATAACCCTCTTTTGGCAAATTATCCTAGAGGCTATCAACCCAAACTACACCCGTAACAAGTTCGCTATTTTATATGGTGATGGTAACAACGGTAAAGGAACATTTCAGCGCTTACTTATCAATCTAATTGGTGAAAGTAACGTGTCAGCTTTGAAACCTGCACAATTTAGTGAGAAGCATAACTTAGAAACGCTTGTGGGTAAGGTATGTAACATTGGAGATGAAGCACCAAACGACTACTTAAAAAACCCGTCTGATCTAATGAGCATCACCAGTGGCGACACTGTATTGGTTAACCCCAAAGGTAAGACTGCCTTTGAAGCAACTTTCAAGCTATTTAATATCTTTTCGGGTAATTATATTCCTAATGGTGGGAATAAAACCAAAGGTTGGTATAGACGTATTATGATTGTACCGTTTAATGCTGACTTTAACGGAGAGAAGGAAAAACCTTGGATAAAAAACGAGTTTTTAGCAAACAAAGAAGTCCTAGAATATGCCCTGTACAAAGCCATCAACCAAGAGTCTTTTACTCACTTTATTGAGCCTAAAGCAGTCAAAGACCTGTTAGAAGAATACCAAGAGGATAATGACTACTTCCTTTCATGGGTTAAGCATGAATACATGGAAAGAGGTTGGCATGAGCTGGACGTAGTACCTGTTTTTATCGTTACAAGATCACTAAAGCACTATGCCGAAGATATGGGAATACCCAAGCCTAATGTTTACAGGGCAGGAAAAGAAACGATAAGACACTTACAACAGTTGACGCCTAATAGGTATCAACTAAAAAAAGCCCGTGTTAGAGTTGAAGATTTTGACAAATTAGATCCGTTGGAGTTTGAGAGACCTAAACTAGGTGGAGTAAATCACGCTATAACTAAAAAGAAATGATGTTGACTTTCTCCTAATACTCTAAACTATTGATATGACTGGGTTTTTGCAAAAATTGTTGACCTTCTTGTTGACATTGTTTTGAAGAAGGTCAACATCTAAAACCCTTGGTACTACTGCTTTTATATCTATTCTGTTGACCTTGTTACCTTCTTTTTAAAAACAAGGAAGTAAATAAAAAAGTAATTTTTAAATATTATAGTTATGACTTCAAAAGAAGGTCAACATGGTAACAAATGGTCTAAACCCTTGTGGCAGTAAGGCTTAACTACGTTACCAAGAAGGTCAACAAAAGTAACAAGAAGGTCAACAAAACGACTTAAACAACAATCAAAGGAGGTAACAACATGAAAACAAAAATATTTATTTATGACAGTTGGAAATGCCCGCTTGAAGAATTTGAGCAATCAGTAAACGACTGTATGGCAACCGTGCAGGTAATTGATGTAAAACATTCAATAACGATTTCAGATACATGGATCACACTCACTATGCTTGTATTATACAAGTAGCAACACAGATGAAAGGGCAAGTAAATGGAAATGGAAGATGGCTTTATTTATTTTAGAAATTATGGTAGAATAAAACTGTTAGAGATCCCGAAGTTTGGAAGCGTAACGCTAAAAATACAAGATGGCGAGATTGTCTCCAGCGTGGTATCTAAAACAACACAATATAAAAAAGAATACTGACTGAAAAAATCAGAGGTATAGCATAAAGTAGAGTAATCTATTTTGGCTATGCCTCTTTTGTTTTTGGAAAGGATGGAGGAAAAAGAAATGCCAACATTACAAGAAGTTAAAAACCAGATGGACAAAGTACGGACTCAATTAGAGATTTTTGATCGCTTTGATGAGGAAATTGAGAAAGCAGAGAAAGAAGTCAAGGCTATTAAATCCAAGAAAGCGGATGTACAAACATTTGAAGATTTTCAAGCTATTAATGCAAAAGAAAAGTATATTGCTGATATGAAAGCCCAAAGAACAAAACTTGAGAAAGAACGGATTGACTCAATCGTAGCAGACGCTAGAAAAATCGATGCCCCAGGTTATTTAGAAACAGCATTAGAGCAAGATGAAACCGTTAAGCGTCAGCGTCAAGAAATCAAGCAGAAATCTATTGAGCTTTTGGAATTGATTGCGAATTATAACGAAAACTACAAAAATACTGCTAAAAGATTGGCGGATGAGGTAAGAGAAACAGGGATTGAAGAATTATTTAACCGCCTGAATACGTCACCAGAATATAGCGGAGCAAGTAAGCCTTATATCTCCAGTGGTGTCACTGGTTACATGGGCAATCAATACCGTTATTTAGATCCAAAAGCTGATTTGGCGTTTTTTGTGAATCGTGTTAACCATTTTGAAGGAGAATAATAAATATGATTGATAAAGAACTAATTTACAAACTTAAACGAAAATAGACACTTTCAAGGGGTGAGGAATCGCCCCTTTATGAAGTTAAAAACCATGCTTGTCTTGACCAAAATTTCTAAGCGTGGTGATTAAAACAATTTGAAAAAACAGCCACAAGGGTAACAAAAAGGGTAGTATTTTAGAGAATACAACTTAAAAACCTAGTAAAATCAACGTACTAGGGGCATTCAGATTATAATTAATTCAAATAAAGGAGTAAAACCATGACTGACACCCCCTTAATTTTTGTTTGGAGGTAACAGATGGCGAGAAATGATAAAAACAGCCTTACAACAAAGCAGATCAAGTTTATAGATGCCATGCTGACCGAGCCGACTATTGAAAAAGCGTGCCAAAAAGCAGGGGTATCAAGGGCAACAGGTCATAAGTATCTTAAAGTTGCAGCAGTTAAAAAGACATTGAGGATAAAGCAAGATGAGATGATGGATAAAACAACTCAAATGCTATATCTAGCATCGTCTAATGCTGTTACTGTACTTAGTGACATTATGCTAAATACCAAGGTTAACCCGTTCATAAGAACTCAAGCAGCAAAGGCAATACTTGAACAATCATATAAGACCCATGAAATTTTTGGAGTTGTAAGACAGATTGAAGAATTGAGGTTAGAAATTGAGGAAGTATCTAAAGGAAATTGAAGAGTTACGAGAACTCAAGGAATTGTTAAGTAATAGGAGTATGCCAGAGTGTATTATTGTTGAGGGAAACGATGACCTAGGAGAATTTTTCCAAATTGATGGCGAGTTATTTAGTGATAATGAGCTTTTAGAAAACCTTAAAAAATGGCGTGAGTGGGAAGTATCAGTTATTATTGATGATTGGTGCAACCGTACCCTGAATGAAGATAACACAGAAGTCTTATACTTTCCTACTCATGATGATAAAATGGACTATATCCGATTTAACAAAGGTTTAGAACCTCTATGTCACACACTAGATAAACCTTATACAACAATCTCAAAAAGTGAATGGTTAAAGCTATTGGATTGATAGTCTAGGAGGTATCAATGACTAGGAAGAAAATTGAGCGTGTTTCTACAATTGCCTAATATGGAGGTATATCATAGGTTTGTTGGTTAGTAATACAAAAACAATCGCTCTAGTAAGAAACTAGGGCGTTTTTTTTGATATTTTAGAAATCTTTTACGAATAGATAAGTAGGAGGAAATAAAATGAGTGAAGTAAAATATATCTTTGATGAGGCAATTGAAAAAGGTTGGTTTGGTGACACGGTAAAAGTTGTAAGAAGAAATGGCAGGGTCTATGATTTTGTGCTAGAGGGTGAGAAAGTACAGCCTCATGAGGTGGTAAGTATCGAGAGTTTGGACAGTGTTATCCGTGAAATTGCCTCTTATTAAATGTAAGAGCTTTAGATACGCTACTTTAATCGAGTCGCTAAACCATTCTTACTTACCAGATCAGCGTGAGATAGATCAGTTAATTCGATATAAAAATAGCACCTAATGAGGTGCTATTTTCTTGCCTGCTGAACTCATAAATTTAATACCTTTTTTGCTACCCCTAAAAATTATTCAGTTTGCCCATGTTTGTATCATATCCAGTAAATTGATAAAAAACTGGTCTTAACATAGCTCTATTTTTAGATGGTATATAATAGGAAGATAACTTGAAAAAATAATTCTATAGTCATATAGAATGAAAAGAGGTTCCTTAGGGAATCTCTTTTTTTGCTTGTTCTAAAGAACTTTTGACTAAGCTAGGCACCGTCTCTAAATAGGACTTCTAGACATAAAAAGCCCCCGCAATCCTATTGATTGCGGGGATTTCGTCTTAGAATAGGCCTTTAATCTTGTCTAAAGCTCCACTGACCATTTCGTTACCTGAAACAAGAGATTTAGCTTGGTCGAAGTACTCGCCCAAATCATCTTTGTTTTCATCGACAAACTTTTTAGCAGCTTCGAAATCTTTCTTTTCGATCATTTCTTTTACTTGGTTAAATAATTCCATTGGATTCATATCGGTTCTCCTTTATAAGTTTTCTTACAAATCCTATTTAATCACGCTTATAGCAAACTAGCAAGAAATATGTTTGAGGTGAGTGCTATGAGTATTATGATTTTCCAGTTAAGTACGATTGATAATTGTTTAATCTAAAAAAGGCAGTCCATATTGGACTGCCTTTAGGGGTTATTGTTGTTCCGTTGAAGAGCTGCTTGGCTCTGATTCACCCGAACTTGAGCTAGAGCTTGATTCGGATTCTACAGGATGTAGCTCCTTGTAAGATGGCGTCTTGAATAGATCAGCTGTTGATTTATTGCCTTTCTGCTTGTAGAGGCTAGTTGATTTATCTTTCAGCTTTTTGTTGATCTGTTTCAGTTGATCCATCTGTTTCGTGTAGGAAATCTTGCTAGAATCAACAGGTTTCAAACCATTTGGTGTATAGAAACGAAGGAGGTCACCTGTTTGAACAGCGTCACTCATTGAAAGCTGAGTGGCTACTGCCTTACGAATGGCTTCGTTATCCTTTTTAGTCGTTTCATCAGGGTTGGTAATTTCTTCCCCTGTTTGAGTATTATAGAGTCGACCAGAATAGCTAGTGTATTGAGGAGTAACATATTGACCTGAGGTTCTAAATGCGACAATTTGCTTGTTATCAGGAGATAGGAGGTCTTGTCCCATCTGGATATAAGAGCTAGTGTCAACACCAAGAATGTGAAGGAGAGTTGGAAGGGCATCGACCTCACCGCCAAAGGTGTTAGAGATGCCACCACCAGTATATCCTGGAATATGAATCATGTAAGGAACACGTTGAAGCATGGCCTTATCATAGTTTGACCAAGTTTCAGGGTTCTTACCGAGAAGTTCAGCAAGATTGC
>ERZ772786.870-NODE-870-length-11935-cov-3.295034_pt1 | contig 11935 bp, 16 predicted proteins | sample MGYA00511473_ERZ772786 | MGnify/ENA primary metagenome ERZ772786 (study PRJEB29015, sample SAMEA2738025) | human oral metagenome | biome: human oral; feature: human-associated habitat; material: saliva | place: China | collected 2252 ...
ACTTAGTGGCAGAAAATTACATGGCAATGGCAAACTTCTCAGGTGATCCATCGATGACAGTCCCAATGGGATTTGAAGAGGGTTGTCCAATTGGTGTAAACCTAACATGCCCAGCATGGCATGAGAGCACAATGTTTACAATTGCAAAAGCAATTGAAGATATCACAGGTTTAAGGGATTTGCAGACGGAGGTGAAATAATGGAATACGAAGCAACCATAGGTATTGAAATTCACTGTCAGTTAAAGACAAACACAAAGATGTTCTCTGGTGCGCCAACTTCCTTTGGCCGTAAAGCAAATACTTGTGTCAATGAGATTGACTTAGGTCATCCAGGAACACTTCCATCAGTGAATGTAGAAGCAGTTAAGAAAGCCATTCAAGCATGTACTGCACTACACTTAGAAATTGATCCACTTGTAAAGTTTGATCGTAAAAACTATTACTATTCCGATTTACCAAAAGGATTCCAGATTACCCAACAATTCCATCCAATCGGAAGAAATGGATATATTGAAATTAACACAAGTGCTGGAAAGAAGAAGATACGTATCGAACGTATCCACATGGAAGAAGATACAGCTAAGCAGTTCCACCTAACAAAGTTCTCCTTATTAGACTTTAACCGTGCTGGAACTCCACTTATTGAAATCGTCTCTTGTCCAGATATGAAGACAGGGGAAGAAGCAGAAGCTTACGTTGAAGCACTTCGTCAAACACTATTCTATATCGGTGTATCCGATTGTAAGATGGAAGAAGGTTCCATGCGTTGTGACGTTAACGTCTCCATCGCACCAAAGGGTTCTAATAAGTTAGGTGTTAAGAATGAAATTAAAAATTTAAACTCTATCTCCCACGTTGGTAAGGCTGTAGAGTATGAAATTCAACGTCAGAAAGAATTACTAGAAGCAGGAGAAGTGATTCACCAGGAAACACGTCGTTACGACGAAAAGACAAATACTACTGTCATGATGCGTCGTAAGGAAGGTTCTGTGGATTATAAGTTCTTCCCTGAGCCAAATATTTTCCCAATACAACTAGATCCTTCTTGGATTCAAGATATTCAAGAACATATGCCTGAACTTCCAGAAGCGAGAAAAGAACGTTATGCAAAACAATATGCATTAAGTGAGCATGATATTCGTATCTTAATTGCTGATATGGAAATGTCTAAGTTCTTTGAAGAAGTTATGAAGTATACAACAAACGCAAAAGCTGCATGCAACTGGCTATTAGGTGAAGTAAGCGCATGGCTCAACAAACATGAAACAAGCATTGATAAATCAGAGTTAAAACCAGAAATGCTCGCTAAGATGATTGCGTTAGTGGATGAAGGTAAAGTATCTTCTGCACAAGCAAAACAATTATGCGATGATTTGATGCTAGGAAAAGATCCAGAAGTAGCAGCTGAAGAAAAGGGCTTGAAACAAGTCTCTGATAGTTCAGCGTTAACTGCGATGGTAAATGAAGTACTTGACGCAAACGCACAGGCAATCGAAGATTACAAGAATGGTAAGGGTCGTGCAGTAGGTTTCTTGGTTGGACAAGTCATGAAGAAATCTAAGGGACAGGCTAACCCAGGAATGGTATCTCAAATCTTAGAAGAAGAGCTCAAAAAACGCATTCATGATTAAGACTGGCGTATTTCTTGGAAAAAGAATACAATAAGTGTGGAGAGTAATATGACACAGAAAAACAGAAAACCCAGATTAAAACTTGTGCATATTGTATTTACAGTATGCTTGATATTGATTCTTGCGCCAGCGATTTACTTTGGTTGGATGCTCGCATCGACATATATGGATTCCCATTCACCAGTATTGGGTAACCGTTATGAAAATGATTTAAACCCTGCAATTACCAAAGACCAACTCAAACAAGTTGATGAAGCAGTTGGTAAACTTGATGGTGTAACAGGTCACAGCGTACATCTAGCAACTGGTACATTGCGTGTATACGTTGATGTAGCAGAAGATTCAACAGCAGAAGTGGTTCAAGATGTGACAGGACGTGCTTATGAAGCAGTAGTCGCAATCTTAGATCCAAATGTATACTTCTCACAAGGCAATGATATGAAGATGTATGATCTAGAAATTCATACATCTAATATTCCTGATGGTCGTGATGCAGAGTATTTCGTATATGGTATTTATACAAAGACATCTGCGATGAGTGCTCCACAATACCAATTGGTAAGTTATCCTAAGAATCCGGAAGTTGCACAAAGCTTAAGAGATGCAGTAGCAGCAAGAAAAGCAGCAGAAGCAGCAGCAGCTGCAGAAGCTGAAGCACAAAAAGAACAACAAAGTACAGAAAATACTGAAAATACAGAATCAACACAAACACAAGAAACACCACAGACAGAACAAACACAGCAAACGGAACAAACACAACAATAAGGGATACAACATATCCCTTTTTTAGAATGTAAAAGATGATGGAAAAAAACGAGAGATATATCGCAACAGCGACAGGTTATTCAGAAGATGGTGCAGGCGTTACCCGTATTAACGGTATCGTCATTTTCGTGCCAGGTCTTCTAAATGGAGAAGAAGCAGAAATTGGCATCACAAAAATGAAGAAGAATTATGGTTATGGTCGTATTATTGAAATTCTAAAACCATCGATTCATCGTGTCAATCCAATCTGTTCTGTATATAAACAATGCGGTGGTTGCCAACTTCAGCATATGGATAGTAACGAACAAAACACATTCAAAGAAAATAAAGTCAAAGATTGTTTCCATAAGATTGCAGGTATGGATGTAGAAATACAACCAATTATCAAAGTAGAACCACATTGGAACTACCGTAATAAGGTACAGATTCCGGTACAATGCAATGACAATAAGGTTGAAATGGGATTCTATGCGCCACACTCCAATCGTATTGTGCAATATGATGTATGTCATGTGCAAACGGATTTATCAAATGAACTAACCAATTACTTCCGCAAACAATTTGATATGCTTGCATGTGTAAAAGAAGTGCGACATGTATTGATTAAACATGCGCATAACACAGGGGAAGTGATGGTTGCACTTGTGGTAAGAAACTATCCATTCCACAATAGTGATGTCTTAATCAAAGATGTCCTGGCAAACTACCCACAAATTAAGAGCCTTGTCGCTATCGTGAATAAACGAGAAGATAATGTCATCCTCGATGGTAAAGAAGTCCTACTAGCAGGAAGACATTACATTGAAGAAGAGTTACTTGGTTGTACGTTTAGAATCAGTGCAAGATCGTTCTATCAGATTAATCCATACGCAACAAGAGAACTCTATTCTAAAGCAATTGAACTTGCAGGCTTAACAGGTAATGAAACTCTCATTGACCTATATTGTGGTACAGGTACGATGGGTATCATCGCCGCAAAACAAGCCAAGCAAGTATATGGCATTGAGATTGTCGCAGACGCAATCCGCGATGCGAATACCAACGCGAAAAATAACAATGTAACAAACATTAAATTCATCAATGCGGACGCATCCGAAGGTGCACAACAAATTATCAAATCAAAGATACAAGCAGATGCAATGATTATTGATCCACCACGCAAAGGATGCTCAAAAGAAACAATAGACGCTATCGTAACCATCGCACCAAAGCGATTAGTCTATGTATCCTGTGATCCAGCAACACTTGCACGTGATGTAAAGATACTAAGTGACAATGGATATAAACTAGAACTCGTACAACCAGTGGATTTATTTCCGCAAACTGTGCATGTGGAGACCGTGGTATTGATGTCAAGGAAAGATAAATAAGAAACAGAAAGCGGCGTATTTCCGGCTTTTTCGGTAGTTAGGAGGTAAGGTCTGACCTCTGAAAAGGCGCGGTTATTATATATGAAAACGTATCTACTGCGAAAATGTGTGTCAAGTTGTGACCTCGGATTAGATAACGTAAATTGAGTTAGTGGATTAGATGTCGGGCATTTTTGAGCAAGATCTGAAAACTGGCAACAAATCCGGCAACTCGATAGTAAAGGTATTTTCGGGCAGTGGAATAGATGTCGGGAGGTGAAGACAGAAATGTTCAAAGATATATGCATCAATAACAAATCGTGTGAATTGATGAAATCTGTGAATAGACCTAAATATGGCAGTAGAACAATACTAACGGATTCATGTTGGGAATATGTAGCTTTGTTTTTGAAGCGTCAATCAATATCTGGAGCAAGTGATGCCTTATTTTATTGGGAACAGGCGCATAGTTTTTATTTAGCGTCACAGGAACTTCCAGATAACGCACGACCATTAACATCATATTATTGTATTTTAAATGCAGCTAAGGCCTTATTGCGATATAAAGGTGTTGATGATAGTAGATTAAAAAACTATGGAATATCGTCTGTTAGAGACGATACTAATAAGACAAATATAAAAGAGGCTTGTACATCGATAAAAGGCGCTGGAGTTTTACCTGAGCTGTCAAGATATTACGGACATAGTATAGTCACAGGCCATTACACAATGGCGGAATTACTTTATAATATTCCATGTGTTCATAGAGCATATTGCATTACTTTTTCCAAACCGGAGATATTCGTTCCTATCAGCAAGGCTGTGTTCGTAAAAAAAGACAACTCTAAGAAAGCATGGATTAAATTCGAAGTTTCTGGAAGGTATGCAAATGCTAAGGCTCTTAAGAACTTGCCATCGAAGTTTGAGAGAGATCTAGGTGTTGATGATAAATATGTTATAAGAATGAAAAAAAGATTCAATTGGGATATTCACAAGCCAATTGAGGAGCGTAAAAAAGAACTAAATAAATATCACGAAAAGACTAGAGGCCATCTTTTTTACATATTTGGTGAGACAAAATTATGGTACATAAAAAAAGAAGTTTTAGGTAATGACAACTTAGCAAATATGCCATCGACTGTATTGATTTTTGCTGTGTTTCATTGGATAAGTGAATTGGTCAGATATAATCCGAAATTATTTAGCAAATACATGAAGTCAAAACAGAACTGGTTGTTACATGAATTCATTAATAATTCATTAGACCAATTTGTAGATGAGGTAGGATGTGAAATAACTGGTGAAGATATCATGTGTACCGGATACAGAAAATGATATAAATAACTCATATAAACCCTCTCGGTTATTATAGCCGAGAGGGATTTTGTGAAAAAGCTCATTAATAAAAATATTACAAGTTTCAGTAATATAAGGTATTGACATTTGAATTGAGAGATAGTACAATTATTACAGACTCCGATAATAGATATTACTAAAAAGAGGTGATAAGAATGCTTATTTCTAAGAATATACAAATCGAATTTGCTGATTCAACAATAAAAGCCATTGATGCCATTCATGATATAAGAGAAGGCGTCAGGAGTGCATCGTTGAATCTTTATTCGAGATACGGTGTGCAGATACAGACCCCGATGGTTTATGGTGACGATAAGGTGGTAGTAGAAGTCAAAATTCCAAAAAAAATTGTAGACACATTTGCAATAGGCCCTCATTTAAAAGGTGTTGCTGCATATTTACTTAAGCAATGTAATGGTAGATATGATGATTATCTTGTAGGAAAACGCTTATTAAGCTATACAGAAATTGCAGCACCTGATGCGTCTGAAAATAAATTCCGTATGGAAGATAGACTGGAGGCTGTTTCAAAGTTCGCAAAATTGCTTGAAAGGTCTGATGAAGAAGCCATGGATGCGATTAGTAAAATATTGATGATAATAAAGGAGGTTAACCAAAATGATATTACAAGTATTTAAAAGCGTTGGTAGTACATTGAGTATAGCTGACGCGTATGCGGCATTGATTTCGCTATATTCTAATCAAATTTATCCAACAAAAAAGGCTGCAGGTTCTCTAGGCGGAGCAGTAAATGGTGGTATGATTATATTGAAAAATGGTTATTATATGAGAGTGAGGTAAAATATGTATAATGCATTCGCAGATAATTTGACATACGGAGCATCGGAATTAGCAAAGAGAAGTAGTGTATCTGTATCCCTATCCGGGTGGCCAGCTGCTTTTGCAATAATATCGATTCCATTATCTGTTGTCGCAATATATGCAATAAAAGAATTAGCATAAGTAAAGACTCCCCATCACGGGATATATTCCAGTGGTGAGGAGCCTTTTTGAATCTAAGGACATTATCCTTCAATATCAATTTTTAGTCCGGATTTTAGCTCCGCTGTGAAGTGGTCTTCCCAGACCGTGATTTGCTTGAGCCAGCGTTTTACAAGTACCTCATCAAATACTGTAAGGTCGGAAGGCTGGTCTTTGATGAAATCCTGCAATTCTGTTATTCGCTGTAGCTGTTCATCACACTGTACAGTGTCCATTGAAGCTTGCTGACGCTTTTCTCTGAGCGAAAAAATCTGGTCGGTAATCCCATCGTAGGATTCCTTGTTTTTGGAGACCCTTATTTTATCAGTTCATCAATGTTTCGTTTTGAATATAGAAGCCTACGAACTTCCATAGTGTCATCAATTACTACATAAAAAATCGAGAAGTTTCTTACATTGATTCTATAGTAGGGATGAGTCCTAATCTTTGATGAATGATAGGAAGCAAAGCTAAGAGACATTTCAAGTCTTTTAACAATTGCCAGTTCTATATCATCAACTAAACGGTGAGCCGCACTGGGATTTTGTAGTGTATTGATTATATAAGCAGTGACTTTAAGTAAATCTTCTTCAAATAAAGGAAGAAAAGTTAATTTATAGCTTTGCTTGTTCATCAACTCTGCTCCTTATTTTGTCAAATACATCAGATTTAGAAAGGCGGATAGAAGAGTTTGCTGCAAATGCATCTGCTTCATCGAGGTTTCTTTCAATATCATCTGTAAGTGCAGAGTATTGTTCAATGCTCATAAGTACCATCGTTCCATAACCATTTTTAGTAAGGAACACCGGAGTGTTGGAATCTATAACAGTTTCTTCAATTTCTGGGAATTTGTTTCTTAAGTCAGAAACTGGACGAATATTAATCATAGTATTGACCTCCTTTTATTATCAATATAATATCATAATTATATCTTAATTATAATAGATGGGAGAGATATGAATCATACCTTGGAAAATGGGATAGGGTATCTTATTTAGAATAATATAGTGTCTATTTGCTGATAAAAATAATAAAATCGTCAGGAATGGTTATTAAAGTTAATGTGTGTATAGTATAATATCATAGTGTATTGATTTTAACACTGGGTCAAGGAGAAATAATTAATGGATACGAAAGTATTTGACAATGTTACGGAAACAATTCGCAACGATATGGCGGCTACTATAACTAAAGGTAGTAAAGTATCGATAGCAGCTGCTTGTTTTTTCTATGTATGCATATAAAGAGTTAAAAACACAGCTAGAGCAAATAGAAGAATGTCGCTTCATTTTTACTTCTCCGACATTTATTAAAGAAAAAACCGAAAAGCAAAAATGTGAATTTTATATTCCAAGATTGAATCGTGAAAATAGTCTTTATGGTACAGAATTTGAAATAAAACTTAAGAATGAAATGACCAAAAAAGCAATTGCATTCTATGAAGGAACTGTTAAGCATATCTATTTCGTAGCAGAAACAAAAGGATCTATGAATTCTATGCAACTTAGATTAATCGAAGAGTCAAAGATACATTGTGCAAGAGAACATTTTAAAGCTATCAGTAACGGTGAAGTCGTATATGATGTGGTCGATAGTTATAAGTCTCTTCTTGATATTGTGACAAAGTAAATGAAGTAAAGATATCTGTTTTAAAAATTCGTAGACATAGAAAACGAGGCTAAAAATGATAATTGAGGAAAAACGCGTTTGGGGAATCCATACGCAGGACGATAATTTATTTCTTAAAAATAGTATTATCGCTATTGGTTGGAATGAAATGGGTGATCTGAGTCATATCGGAGCGAGTAGAGATGCGTTTAAGAAAAGATATGCAGAAGTTTACCCAAATGCCAAGAAAGGAAGTATTGCGACTGCGGCAGGAATGCTTTATCGTTTTGCACATGAGGTACAAGTAGGTGATTATGTAATATTTCCTTCCAAGAGTAATAGGGAAGTTAATATTGGTACTATTGAAGGTGACTATTTATATAATACAAATCATACAGAGTATGTACAAACTAGAAAAGTTAAGTGGTTGAAGCATATGCCTCGTTTGGCTTTTTCACAAGGTGCACTTTATGAGATTGGTTCAGCAATGTCTTTCTTTTCCGTAAAGAATTATGCAGACGAATTTTTAAGTGCATTAGATAAAAACTTTGTTAATAATTATCCGACAGATTCAGAAGATGAGAGTGTTGGGGCAACCGCAGATGATATCATTGAAAATACAAAAGATTTCATATTAAAAGAATTAAGTAGACAATTAAAGGGGTATGATTTAGAAAGCTTTGTTGCTGATCTTCTTCGTACGATGGGGTATAGGACTATTGTATCTCCACAGGGTGGAGATAGCGGTATAGATATCACTGCATATAAGGATGAACTCCCGCCTCGAATACTTGTTCAAGTTAAGAGTCAAAATATGGATATAAAGGAAGCAACCATTCAATCATTAAAAGGTGCGATGAGAGAAGGAGATTATGGTTTATTTGTAACTCTTTCAAATTACACAAAAAATGCTCAAAAATATCTTAATAGTACTCCTATTATTCGTGGTATCAATGGTACTGAATTAGTTGAGTTGATTTTGAAATATTATGATAATCTAAGTGAGGAATACAAAAAAATGATTCCACTTAAACAGGTATATATTCCGGTACCAAAGGAGTAATATGAAATCATTGAAAATAGATATTCCGACTCCTTCAATCGAACAAGTTGAATATTATCTTCAAGCTTGGAATAAACTTGAAAATTATCGATTACAGGAGGATGCATTAGATAAATTGTTTCTGGAATTATGTACTAAAAATATTGAAATATCCGATATTCTATTGAAAGTAGTTGCACTAAATGATTTTTATAGCACAAATATTTTTTCAGTGTATCCTGTTGCAAAACACATCTTATCACTCGATATTGATTCTCGATTGGATTCTGGAGATATCACACTTGTTTCAGATTTGCAAAAGGTAATTATTGGTGGAACAGTGAAGAACTTTTATTCATTCTCGACGAAGTATTGTAGTCATCATAAACCATTAGATTTTCCAATCTATGATAGTTACGTAGAAAAAGTTCTTTGTTACTTTAGAGATAGAGATAATTTCTCGAGCTTTAAAACTTTAGAGCTAAAAGACTACAAGAAATTTAAAGACACTCTGGTTGAATTTAAATATTTTTATGGTTTGGACAAATATGATCTGAAAAAGATTGATAGATATATGTGGCAACTTGGAAAAGACTATTTCCCAAAGAATTATGGCCAAAAGAATTCTAAGAAGGAAAAATGACGCATTCGAAGAAAATGAATATATAACAAATCATACAACCCGTCTATTTAAAAAGATTATGAGAATAGAATTAAAATATATTTAATTTCTAGAATTACAAGATATAGCAGGAAGTATGATAGTAAAGTAATCAAAAATATTACTTTTGAAAGTTTATAGTTAATCATACTTTGTTAATAACTAGTAATATTTTATTTGCAAATCTAATTTAAACAATTTATGCAGTTACAAAAGTATGCATGCATATGAAAGCAAGGTGAACAAATTATATGGCTAAAAGAACAGTTGCTCTTTATAAAGATAAATATATAGGCATTGAAACTATATATACTGTCATTGATGGAAAGCAGATTAACATTCCAGAAAAATTAAGAGAACTTCGTGATAAAAGCCATAATGATGAATTATTCTGTCCTTGCGGTTGTGGAATGAATCTTATTTTGGTTGCAGGGGATAAGAATCTTCGGGAGCAACATTTTAGAGCGAAAATAGGGACTGGTGAATCTGAGTGTTCAGTGCCTACTGAAAGTGAGACATCAATAGATTCAAAAATTGTATTGAAGTGTTGGTTAGATGATAAATTAAATTCGAAAGATATTGAATCCCGTATTCCAGTTGATGAGATTGGCGGCACATCAAGAAAAATAGAGTTTACATTTTTTTCTAAATCAAATCGATTAGCAATCCGCTATTGGAGAATCCGTAGCAATATTTTAGAAGATAACTTAGATGTTCTGGATAATCTTTCTGGCATGCATGTTATATACATCGTAGACGGATCTAACGGAAATACGAATGAACAGTATCCTGAGGCACTAATGAAAATACAAAAGAAACAAGGTTATTGCTTGTTACTTGATATTGAAGGATTAGATTATTCAAAAGCAAAGATTAGAGCAATATTTTATGCAAAAGATATTCATGGACTATGGCAGGAAATTGAGTTTCTTTCTAATAAATTATCTGCAATTGAAATTAAAGACAATCAATTGTTCATGAATGATATATCTATAATAAGTCTATTGGAAAAGAGAAAAATAGATTTTTTTGATAGGCAACATTTAGAAGAAGAGAGACGCTTGGCTTTGAAGATTCAATTAGAAGAGCAACGTAGAAAGATACTTGAACAACAAGAGAAAGTTCGTCTAGAAAAAGAACGTCAGCGAGAAGAAAGTGAAAGAAAGGCTCGGGAGATTGAAGAGTACGAACGTTTTAAAGCCGAAGAATTAGAGAAAGAAAAGCAACGGAGAGATGCAGACTTTAAAAAGAATCTAGAATCTAATTTCCAACAGCAGGACACACAGGTAAGGGATGCTGAGGACAATCGTTGGATAAAGTGTGAGATTTGTGGGAAAATTGCTAAAGAAAGTGAATTTATATCATATGGCGGAAGTGGCCATATGAATCTGGGTAAATGCAAAGAGTGTAGTAAAAATAAATATATAACCAAAGTTGAAATAATCAACGAACATATTACACAAAGAGACCAATATGATACAACAATATGCCCAAAGTGTGGTGGGAAACTAAGAATATGCAATGGTAAATACGGGAAATTTTATGGATGTTCAAATTACCCTAAATGCAACTTTACTAAACCATTAAAAAATAAGGCTTAATTTAGACATGCTGGGTGTTATATCATTGCTAAGCGTTAATATGCACATTAATATTGAAAAGCACATAATTGACTAATATCATGATAAGGTAGAAATCTATTATGCATGAGACAGTATTAATCACTAACTTTAATAAATAAACACAATCACAACATGAACATTTCCAATGAGAAATATCGATTTCTGTAATCTAAATAATCACTTTATAGATAACTGACAATTTCTGTGTCATTATTGTTACAATAGGAAAATGATGATAAAGAAAGATTTTGACTGTGGCAAAAGCGATATTTTTAAATAGATGAACATAAGATAAAACCCAATATCCACAAGTTATATGGATATAGAGTAGTGAGAATAAAAGATTACTATATATAAACGAAATCGATCACTTTTTACAAATGCAATTGAAATTAAAATAAATATGAGAAGGTATTATAGATATTATTATTCGACGAAAGAGAAAGAGATACAACTAGCAGTATAAATAAGAATATACCAGAGGTAGAAAAATGAAATATAGTGAAGTAGGTTTTAGAGCTTTTTATCATAATTTTATTGTTGTTCCTATTAAGGATAGTCTAAAAGGCGTTTTAAAAGATTTTCCTGGTGCAGATAGAGCAAATTGTATTTTGACGTATGGATATATTGACCGCATGGCAGGATTTACACTTGAAGTGTTGGCTGCTGCGTTTATGGATAATGAAGAAATGTCCTTTGGTGTTGGAAATGCAGAATTATTATCAAAGATTCGAATTGAATCTGTTATAGATGATGAATGCTACTATGTCGATGATGAAGATGATAGCATGTATAAACTATATTCAGATAAACTTGATATGTTAAAAAACTATGCTGCAGGTAATGGAGTAGAAGAATCTCGTAGTATGGATTTCTTAGATGGCTCAAGAAGTCCTGAATATCCAGATGATGTATTAG
>ERZ772786.873-NODE-873-length-11928-cov-7.073781_pt1 | contig 11928 bp, 7 predicted proteins | sample MGYA00511473_ERZ772786 | MGnify/ENA primary metagenome ERZ772786 (study PRJEB29015, sample SAMEA2738025) | human oral metagenome | biome: human oral; feature: human-associated habitat; material: saliva | place: China | collected 2252 ...
TAAAAGCCAAGGTCTTCCAAACGGAACTCCGCAATACTACCAATGAAGCGATTCTCATAGAGGAGACGGACTTTGCGCGAAATGCACAGACCCTTTCCAATTACTTCTACAAGGTGGCTCAGCAATATCCATTGACAGAGGAGCAAGAGAAGCTCTATGCCATCTTAGGAGATGTCAATCCCGAGTATGCTCTTAAGTATATGACCAGTTTTTTGCTCAAGTTCCTCAAAAAAGAAGAAGTCCAGCAAAAGCGCAGAGATATCTTTGTCGATAGCTTAGAAGTCTTAGGCTATATCCGCAAAAATGATGAAGGCAAATATGAATTAGCAGTGGACTTGGACAAGGAAAGACTGATGTTTATTAAGTAATAGAAAGAGGCTGGGAGAACTTCCTGGGCAAATATTGAAGATAAAGCCTTTATAAAACAAGATTCTGTGGGTTGTATTTGTGTAAAGTCGCATAATCGGGGTTAGAAAAGTTTGTGTGGAGTTATTCGTGCTTCACATTGAAAAAACTGAATATAATCGTCTACAAGACTGGATTTTTTGAATACTGCACCAATAATTGGATCTATTTTGCAGCTAACTATCTAATTTTGAAGAAGAGATAAAATCAATCGTTTTACCTATTTATTGATACAAGGGAGTTATATTTGGATATCTGAGATAATAAGAGGAAAAAAGAAACAAGCGAAAGGATTAGTAAACATGGAGCTGAGTCATCTTAAAGAATTTATTGTTCTGGCTAAAATTGAGAATTATCTGGAAGCGGCAGAGAATCTTTATATTTCTCAATCCAGTCTATCAAAGCATATAAAATCGTTGGAGGCAGAACTTGGAACCACTCTATTTGATCGAACAACCCGTCAGGTGAAGCTCAATGAGGCAGGGAGGGTATTTCTCAAATATGCCCAGCAAATGATTGAGATTCAGTATCAGTTCAATACGGCTCTTCTCAATCTAAAGGAGGCAGAAGAACAAAGTTTGACAATCGGATCTATTCCCATTATGGCACCTTACGGTATTACAGACATGCTTCTTGGTTTTAAAAAAGCTAATCCAAAAATTAATTTAAGTATCATCGAAGGTGAGACTGAGCAACTTAAGCAGAAGCTTCGCAGTGGCGAATGTGATCTGGCCTTTATTCGTCATTTACCAGGAGGGGCTGAAGCGACGGAAGATGTAGCTGATTTTTTAATGACCTCTTTTACATCAGATTATTTGGTTGCAGTTTTACCACTTGAACATCCTCTTGCCAATCAGGCATTGATTGATCTATCCGATTTAAAGACTGAAGAATTTCTTTTTCTCCCCCCAAATTCTATGATGCATAGTATTTCTATACAGGCATGTCATCAGGCAGGTTTTACGCCAGCAATTGCATACACAGGCGAACGAGCAGAAAATATCATTGACCTTGTGAGTAAAGGAATGGGAATTTCTCTTTTGATGTCAAAGCCTATTTCTTATATCAATACGCAAAATCAGGTTAAATTAGTTCCAGTTTTACCTCATATTGAGACAGAAATTGTGATTTATTCTAAAAAGGGGGCTCTTCTATCAAAGGTAGCTAGTCATTTCCTAGAATTTATACAGCAGTGAGAGTTAGGTTTTGTGCCTGACTTTTTTTGAAATGAAAATAATACCCTTCAAAAATCTCATCAAACTACGTCAGCATGGTTTTGTGTTTCTTCGGTACAGCCTACGAATCGCTTTTTAGTCTACTCTTTGATATTTATCGAGGATTATTTATTCTGCTTCGGAATAAATAGGACCAAAACTTGAATTGTAAGCGTTTTGAATTTTCGGTATGATAGTGATGTTAGGAGGATGTGTTGGGATGAAAATGAGAGAGTTTTTCTTTTCATTGTCTATGTCGTTAGCGATGAGTTTTTGTATGGAATATTACAATCTCATTAAATACTGGTGGTGCAAGTTATCTCTTGTTTATAAATGGCATTCTTCGTTCAAATCTTCCTGTTAGGTCCCTTACTAAAAAGGTTGATTTTAGATAATTAAAAAGGAAAAGGTGAAAATAATGATAGTTGATGCAAATATTTATTGGTTTGATGAAAAAATTTTTCACGACGAGGCCTATGCGGAGCGATTTTTAGCAGAAATACCACGCCTTTATCAGACAGAAGGGCGAATGGTGCAGTTGGAGGATGGCCGTAAGCAGATTGTGATTGAAAGGCCAGTCGGTTATGCCAATGTCAATTATGTTGAGGGCGATTATATTCTGGAGAATATTCTAGCGGATATGGATGAGGCTGGTATTGCAGTGGGAATTCTAAAGCTTCCTTGCTATCATGAATGGCTAAGTTTAGAACTCTGTAAGAAGTTTAATGATGGGATGGCGGAATTTGTCAGACAGTCAAATGGCCGTCTACGAGGTCTGGGAGTTGTTCCACCACGAGATAGTCAGGCAGTCAAAGCTGAAATTGACCGCTGCCTGGATGAACTGGGTTTTACAGGTCTGCAAATGATTGCACACTACGGTGATCATTATTTAGATGATGAACAGTTTGCTGGATTTTTTGAATATATAAATACTAAATCAGTCACTGTCTATATTCACCATAATCCAGTACCTGTAGATTTTAAACAGCTTTATGAATACAATAACGTTCGCCGTTCTTATGGGCGCAATGTTGACCAAGGAACTGCTGTTATGAGAGAATTGTTTAGTGGTTTTTTTGATAAATTTCCTCATATCAAGTTTGTGCATTCGATGCTGGGAGGTGGCTTCTTTGCCTTTAAGAATTTGATTCTACCTAAAAAGGCAACTAAGACTGAAGGTGTTCAACGGTTTCAGACAGATAATGGTGCTATTGCAAAGCATTTGAAAGAAAACCTCTTCTTTGAAATGTCCCATGCTCAGCCTTGGGGCAAGGAACAGTTGGAGTGTGCAGTAAAAGTGCTGGGAGCAGACCATATTATTTATGGATCCTCTTATCCAGTACGTAATGAGTGGCTAATAGATGGTCCAGCTTTTGTTAGAAATTTAGACATTAGTGATGAGGAAAAGGATTTGATTTTAGAGGGAAATGCTAAGCGACTTTATCATGTTACAGATTAAAAGGAGGTAACTATGTTACAAGCAGGTGCAGGAAAATCTCGCATTAAGTTGCCTGGACAAATATTGCCACTTGAAAAATTCATGTATTATCATGATGATTTGTATTGCCGAGCTATTATTTTAGCTGATTTTATCTTTATTTCGCTTGATGTAACATCTTTACAAGATTATGCGATTACAGCTATAAAAAACAAGGTTAAGGAAAATTATGACGTTTTAGATAGACATATTTTTATTAGTGTTATACATACCTTCTCAGCTCCACATACACGTTCTTTAAAGGCTTTAGAAAAAGCAGACGACGAAACCAAGCAAAAAAATCAATTATATTTAGAGTTTTTGCTGGAAGCTGTTGAAGAGGCTTTGTTCTTAGCTAAAAGCAGTTTACAGTCAGCATCTCTCTCTTGTCAAAATATTATGGCAAAAGCACAGATTAACCGCGATATAGAGGGGATAGATGGGTATTGGTTGGGAAAAAATCCGTATGGCTATTCTAATCATACGATTCCGATGTTGAAAATCTCCTCGCCTTCAGAATCATTAATAGCTATGATTTACAGTGTGGATGTTCAGTCGTCTATTGTCGAAAAAATAGGTGACGGAGCTATTAGTAGCGATTTTATCGGTTTAGCCTCGCAAAAAATTGAAGAGAAGCTTAATTGTGTTGCTTTATTTATGCTTGGAGCGGCTGCTGACCAAATACCTGATGTAGCCCAAGAAAGTTTTGACAGTCTAGAACAATGTTCAGATGAATTGGTTTCAGTGATTCTGTCGCAAGTGACAGAAAATGAACATCTCGAAGATACTTTAACATTAACTACGATCACCGTTGAGCTTGACGGTCAAGTCATCCCTGATATGAAAAGCTTAAAACCAACAAGGAAATATCATTTTGAATTGCAGGGGAAAAAGCAAGTTGAGGTAGCAATTTTGAGTATTGGGGATTTTGGGTTAGTCATGTTAAAACCAGAATTGACGAGCATCACGGGTATGGTTATTAAAGAACAATCTCCTTTTCCAGTAACAATGATTGCTACGATGATTAATGGTTGTCAAAAATACATGGTAGATGAGAGAAGTTACGAGAATTATACTTATGGAGCAATGAATTCCATGTTTGCACGTGGCAGTGCTGAAAAGGTTAGTCAGGCTATTATTAAGACATTAAAAGAGAGGAAGTGAGCTTATGAAGGTTGGATACGGTCGTAAAAATATTACACCGACAGCACCATTTTACTTATTAGGATATAAAACTCCCAAACGAAATCAACCCGCTAAAGGCATTCATGACCCTATTTACATTAATGGTATTTTATTTCATAACAATGAAGGTCAAGAAGTTTTTTTGGCAACAGGAGACCTTCTTGAAATAGAGGATATTGTTGCTGCAGATATTCGACGTGAAATCAGTCAAAAATACCATATTCCATTTGAAAATATTATTATCGGTGTCACACATGACCATCATTCGGTACGTGATTTTCATAAAACTTGGGAATTTGGTCGCTACAATCAAGAGTATTATGATTTCTTTGCGCAATGTTTTCTTGATGTTGTCGCACAATGTCGGCATAATCTTGTTGAAGTTAGTGTTGAGTATGGGCAGGATTTAATTCTTGGATATTATAGTAATCGCAATCATCAAGGCTGCCAATCAGACAATATTGTCTCGGTGACAAAATTTATTCACGATGGCAAAGCTGTCGCGGGTATTGTTAATATTGCGGTCCATTCAACGGTTTTAAGTGGCGATAATATGGAATTGACTGCTGATTTAGCAGGAAATCTATCAACAAAATTAAAAGAAAAATGGGGATTTTACCCACTGATGTTAATAGGTTGTGCAGGTGATTCTAGTAATCATTATGATCGACAGGGGCGTGATTTTGCAGAACTAGAACGTGTGACAGCAGGATTAGCTGAGCTTATCGCTCCTATAAAAACGACAACACTTTCTCTTGAAACGGAAAGCATTAACGTTTTGGAACTTAGTCACGAAGTCATCAATGACAAGAAGGCATATGATGAAGACCTTTGTTTGCGAATTGCTGGCATGAAAAATGGGACTATTAAGACCGTTGGCGCTCAGCCAGTCGAACATTTGATTGAAAAGTGTGAAGAACAGCTAACGATGCCACAATTTTATGACATCTTACAACTTGGAATCTTGGATATTGGAAATTTAAGATTCTTCATCTTCCCTGGGGAGCTAGCATCTGCTGGCGGAGAATTATTGAGAAATACAACGGATAAAACGGTGTTGATTGCTGGATATAGCAATGGTTTCCACCATTATTTCTTAGAAGCTAAGGATTATGGGCTAAGTTTTGAAACGATTGGTAACCCTGTTCCAGCAGGAACTTTTGAAACTATTATTGAAAAATTTAGTCGTGCAAGTTACTTGCTAGATAACTAACGAGCCGTAATCGGGGCTGTGTGAAGTCGATTGAAGATTTTAGATAGGAGTTCTTATTATGGACTACAATAAATTAGGAAAAGATATTCTTACTCAGGTGGGGAGCAAAGAAAATGTTAGCAGTGTTAGTCACTGTATCACACGTGTTCGCTTTATTTTAAAAGACGAAGCCAAAGCTAACGACGACGTTATAAAAAATATGTCTGGTGTCCTCGATGTTGTCAAACAAGGTGGTCAATACCAAGTTGTTGTCGGACCGAGCGTTGAAAAAGTTTACAATGCTATTATCGAAGATGGCGATATTGCAACGAACGAGGGTGATAGCACAGTAGCCAATACAGAAGAGGATAAAGGTTTCATTAACAAAGCTTTAGGGCTTATTAGTTCTATTTTCATTCCAGTATTGGGTATGTTGTCTGGTTCAGGGATGATTAAGGCGGTGCTTGCACTTCTTAGTGCTTGCGGTTGGTTGTCACCTAAGGATGGCACTTACATCATTTTAAGCGCTTTATCAGATGCACTGTTTTATTTCTTCCCAGTCGTTTTAGGTTGGAGTGCTGCTAAACGCTTTGGGTTAAAAGAAATCTATGGTATGACACTAGGGGCTTTCCTTGTCTATCCAACTTTAGTATCGGCTGCTAGTGGCGATGCTATTAATACGCTATTTTCTGGAACCGTTTTTGAAATGGATTATCAATTAACATTTCTTGGCATTCCAGTAGCTCTTCAAAGTTATGCTAGTACCGTTATTCCGATTATTGCGGTAACATGGTTTGCTAGTTATGTTTACAAATTCTTTAACAAACACATTCCAGATGTTTTGAAAATGGTCTTTGTTCCATTTTGTACCTTGATTGTTGCTGGCGCAGCTAGCTTGATTGTCATTGGTCCAATTTCAATTGTCCTTCAAAACTTATTGAGTAGCGTTGTGATGTGGCTCCTTAATCTCAACATTGGTATTGCAGGTTTCTTGATTGGGTCTCTCTGGTCTATCTTGGTTATGTTCGGGCTTCACTGGGCAATCCTACCATTCTTCCAAATCAATGTTTCTGAATATGGTTACGATATCATCAACCCATTAATTTTCTCTGGGGCACCTGCCGTTCTCGGTTCTGCACTTGGTATTGCTCTTCGTACAAAAAATAAAGATACACGCTCCATGTCATTTGCTGCTACCATTTCATCATTCTTTGGGGTTAGTGAGCCAGCACTTTACGGTGTTATGATTCCTCGTAAAATGATTTTGGTTACTGGTCTTGCTGCAGCTGGTGTCGGTGGTGCCATTGCTGGACTTGGCGGTGCTAAACTTTACACATTCGGGGCTCACGGACTCCTTGGCTTCCCAACATTTATCAATCCTGACGGTATTGATGGCGGCTTTATTGCTCTTTGTATCTCAGGTGTTGTTGCCTTTGCGATTGCCTTGGTATCAGCCTTAGTTATTGGTGATAAACGAGACAGCGCAGCGTTACTAGCAAAAAAAGCAGAAGAAAAAGCACCTGTTAAAGCAAAAGAAGTGACAATTGTTTCTCCTGTAAATGGTCAAGCTGTAGATTTGACAGGTGTTAGCGATCAAGTCTTTTCACAACTACTCTTAGGTGACGGTATTGCAGTTATTCCAAGTGATGGCAAGGTCTATGCACCAGAAGATGCGATCGTCCGTGTTGCCTATCCCACAGGTCACGCGGTAGGATTAGCAGGTACTGCAGGTGACGAACTTCTCATTCATATTGGTGTTGATACGGTTAACTTAAACGGACAATACTTCACTAGTCATGTTGAACAAGGGATGAAAGTGAAAAAAGGTGATCTTCTTGTTGAATTTGACCTTGATGGCATTAAAAAAGCAGGTTATGATCCAACAGTTATGGTCGTTGTTACCAAGACTGTACAACTGGATACCGTAAAACCATTAACACAAGGAACAGTTGACACAACGACTCCATTACTCTCTATTAATTTAAAATAAAACCAAAAAAGAGTTGGCGACGCTACGCTAACTCTTCTTTTTACAAGGTGAATAAGATGAAGAAAGTAATAGTATCTCATTATGCTGCTAATTTTTATGTTTCAGGTTTTTATCATGATGACGGCACATGGGAAAATCCCAATCATACCTTAGCGGAAGAATATTACTTAATTGCCGTTGCTGGTAATGATAGAACGTTTGACGGAACAGCTGCTTATAAGTTGGGAACGTATTATGAATATGGCAGAGAAGGAATTGCACAAGATTATAGCAAAGCTGTTTATTATTACGAAAAAGCTTTATCAGATTCTAATGTACATTCAACCATGCTAGGAATTCCAGATACTTATTTAGCACTCGGACTATTTTACGAAAATGGATTAGGGGTAGCAATCGATATAGAAAAGGCTCTTTCTTATTATTATCAAGTTCAAACTGCTGCGCAAGTTAATCTGGATTTAGGTGGTAATGTTGCTGGCTACGAAGCCGCCCTTAAAGTTTATCAAGAAGCTACCGAAGCTATCCAAAGATTAACTCAAGGAACAAATGACACTGAGACAACGATAGAAAATCAACAAACTACTACAGATGACACGACGTCAGAAACTACTAACGGTGATGAAAATCAAGAAGTTTTGACATTATCAGATGCTACCACAGGCGTATCTGTAATTGGAACAAAGGCGGAACTATCTAATGCAGTTACTGTTGTTGTGATGAGAACTATGGTAGCTGCCTTGAAAGACTTAAACTATGATGTCTATGATATTACACTTCAAGATGCTTCTGGAAATGAGGTTCAACCTAGTGAAGCCGTTCAAGTAATATTGCCAGTCACTTACGAAGTATCAGCGCTTTATCATGTTGCGAACGATGAGAGTTTAACTTCCGTCGATGTTATTCAAAATGGAAGTAAAGTAACCTTTACAACAAGCCATTTTAGTATCTATGCAGTTGTCTATAAAGAACAAATAGCCTTAGAAGAAAGCTCTTCAGCCGTCGCTGTCTCAGAACCTCAAAAGAAACAATCAGACACTTTACTTAAAACTGGTAGTCAATCAAGTAAGCCTCTTACTTTCATTGGAGTGTCATTGGTTATGATATTATCAGTATTCACCATAAATTATTTTTTAAAACAAAAAATAATGAGTAGGAAATAGAAATATTAGGTAGGAATCTTTATGAAAAAAGGTATATTATTTTTTGTAAGCGTTTTAGCAATACTTGCCGCATGTTCAAATACTGGAAAACAAGAGTCATCCAAACAAACAAATGAATCGCAAAGTAGCTATTATCAAGTGACATCTGATGACATTTCTATCACAAAAGATGCCACATATAGCGTTACGCTGACTACAAAAGACACTTGGCAGTTTGTGGCTGAGGCTGGTCAAGATGTTACCGATTGGCTTGTTTTGAAATCAGATAAGCAAGCTTTAACAGATACCTCTGGAGTTGCTCAAATAACGGCTGTTGATAGTGATTCTTCAGCTATTACCATTACTATTGATAGTAGTAAAATCACAGGATTTTCAAGCAATGGTGGAGCAAGTCTTTATATCATGCCAGACTCCAGTAGCATTGTAGGAACTGGCGACAATCACGCACATTATAGTGAAACAAGTGCTAAAATTGGGAAATACGTTATTCCAAAAGTAAGTGTTGACGGCACTATTGAGGGAGAAGTTACACATGAAGACGGATTGACATTTAAAAATAATCAAATCACTTTTAAATTCACAGTTGATGGTAAGAAAGTAGACAGTAGTTTAGTCAATAATAGCACTGCTAAAGTAACCCTAGCAGATGGTGATGGCTATTATACCACTGATTATGTTTATAGTGACAAGGGATTATCAAACAAAATAAAAAATGCTAGTATTAATTATTCGATTAAACCAGAAGATTTACAAATAACTAATTCTGGATATGTACTTGGTGAAAATGGTGGTGGACGTGGATGGTCGGAATTGGGAGGTGATGGTAACGGTAACTACAATTTAAATTTTGAGTTATCAGGTTTAAAATATAATGGACTACCAATCAGTAATAAGATTTTTAAAGCACATATTTATTGTTACGGTAGGACATTTAAAGTTGATAATGGAAGTATTTATGCGACTTCTTATCTCAAATGGTCAACAGATTCTGAAAATAATCTTCCAAACCTTGCTGACCAGTACAGTGATAATCTCATTCTCAGCTGGGCGAATGGTATTAATGCCAGCAAACTGTCAGAAGATGATGTGACTTTAACCATGGAGAGTGAATATGGAGATACCCTTAAACTTAAAAGAGGCACTGATTTCACCCTTGAAACCAGTAAAACTAAGACTATCATCGAGGTGAACTATACTTATTGGGCAAATGCACCGGTTTACACCAAACTGAAGGTCGACGTGGATTCAGAAAAGCTTAACTGGGACGATCGCCAGTATAAGATTAGTAAGATCAGCCATTCTTACGATATTGCTAGCGTCTATGTTTACAATGTCATGGCAGGAGGACAGACTGGCACACAAACTTGGACAGTTTATGGCTTAGATGGATTGACTGATTGGCAACAACTTTTTGACCGACCAACCTATATCTTATCTTACATCGATACTGACGGTAAGATACGCTACTATTCAGAAGCTAGTAATGGTAGCTTTGTTGATGAAGCTAACGCGACGACTTTTGATGCCTCCGGTGATGTAAAGATTGCTTTAAAAGATAATACTGGTTACTTCACACGTCGGTTTGACCAAACAGAGGATAAGACAATAGGCGGTATTACCTATACCTTTAAAAAGGTCTACTCTCATGCTGAAGCAGCCATTAAAAATCCAAATGATATTCAAAAAGTTACTGTAAAAGCTGGCTATATCATTGGTGATAGCTGGGAAGACCATCTCAGGTGGCCATGGCAAAACTTCATCAACAAGGGTTACAAAGGTGGACGGTCATAAAATCTGATTTACGCGATTGATATTAACAGATAAACTTCCGAAATCTTGTATGTGGCTTGGAAATTTCATATGTTTAACAGTACTTTGTTTTAAACATGAACTGAGCCTGAAATTTTCAGCCATAGAACGTAGACAAACCCTACCAGTAATAGGGAAATTACCATATTGTAGGCAGGTTACTATAATAGTGAGAACTCTTAGGAAAGATTGATGTTTATCAAACAATAAAAGGCTAGGAAATTTTCCTAGCCTTCTTTCGTTTGATTAAAGATAACGTTCAGCAATGGCGGCATCCCCTGGATATTCTTCTTTTACCCCATTGACGATTTGGTAGCAGTCAGCTCCTTTTCCAGCGATAATAACAGCATCTTCAGGCCTGCTAGTCGTTGCCATAGCCCGTTGAATGGTTTCTTCGCGATCTGCGATTTTCTCGACAGGGCGCGTGATGTAACTGCTAATCTCTTCAGCGATGGCCAAAGGATCTTCATAGTTAGGGTCATCCGCTGTGAGGAAGACTTGGATCTCAGGATGGTCTTCTAAGAGTAAGCCAAAGTCCTTACGGCGGCTCTCACCTTTATTCCCAGTTGATCCGAGGACCAGTGAAATGGTCCCCGTTTGATGGGTCTCAACAACTGAGAGTAGTTTCTTCAAGCTATCTCCATTATGAGCATAGTCAATAAAAACTTTTGCCCCATTTTTTTGAGTCAAGACTTCCATTCGGCCAGGAACCCGCGTCTTAGCAATCCCTTTTCGGATGTCCTCGAGGCTCGCTCCTAGGCGAAGGCAGGCGAGACCTGCAGCCACAGCATTTTCTTGGTTGAAGCGACCAATGAGTTGGATATCATAGTCTCCAGCTAATTTACCAGTAGCTGAGAAGCTGAAAGCTTTGGAGTTTTCAATTTGATTCTCAGACTGGCTACCATAGAAGTCGTGCTCCTGGTCCTCGACTTGTTCTTTCAAGACAGAGAAATGATCCATATCGCTATTGATAACAACGGCTTGGCTATTCTTCATGAGGAGACGTTTGTGGTAGAAATAATCCTCAAAAGTTGGGTGTTCAATCGGTCCAATATGGTCAGGACTAATATTTAGAAAAACGCCGACGTCAAAGGTCAGACCGTAAACCCGTTTCACTAGATAAGCTTGACTAGAAACTTCCATAATGAGGTGGGTCCGATCATTGGCTACTGCCTGAGCCATCATAGCAAAAAGATCCAAACTCTCTGGAGTTGTCAGGGTCGATTTAAAGAAGTTTTTACCATCCAGTGTCGTATTCATGGTAGACAGCATAGCTGGTCGGTGGCTTTGTTCCAAAATATGGTAAGCAAAGTAGGCCGCTGTTGTCTTTCCCTTGGTCCCTGTGAAAGCTAATAATTTTAATTGTTTCTCAGGGTGCCCATAAAACTCCATGGCAATTAAGCTCATGGCTTGCTTGATATCATTGACAAGAATGGCAGGGATACCAACTTCATAATCTTTTTCAGAGACATAAAAGCCGAGTCCATTAGAAATAG
>ERZ772786.878-NODE-878-length-11848-cov-5.387688_pt1 | contig 11848 bp, 9 predicted proteins | sample MGYA00511473_ERZ772786 | MGnify/ENA primary metagenome ERZ772786 (study PRJEB29015, sample SAMEA2738025) | human oral metagenome | biome: human oral; feature: human-associated habitat; material: saliva | place: China | collected 2252 ...
AAACTAGTGTATTAATTTGGTTCTCTCGCTTCCGTGGTACAGCCTCACCCCAAGCTAACGGGGTGGGGCTTTTGTGTGAGACAGAATAACATGGGATTTAGAGACATAATGCCAGAAGAACATATTATTTAATGACATAGGTTTTGAAGACAGAGTAACATACGAACATAGGGGGATAGTAACATAGGGTTTAGACAGAAGGACATAAAGACATATTTTTCAATGACATGGGTTTTGGAGCCAGAGTAACGAGAGAATACAAGGGGAGGAGTAACATAGGTTTTATGCGGAATGACATGAGAACATATTATTTAATGACACAGGATTTGAAGACATAGAAAGTTTATTTGTACCTTTGCGCCACTATAAAATGGAAATCTTCAGCAAATGACTTACGCAAATATCATCTTACCTTTGCCACTTGATGGCTATTTTACCTATGGTGTACCTGACGCCTTGGCTTCACGGGTGCAGAATGGGATGCGTGTTACAGTTCCTTTTGGTAAGAGTAAGACCTATGTGGGGGTAGTTGCTGAATATCCTGTTGATGTTCCTAAGCCTGCAGAAGAGGTTACACAGCAAGGGGAGAAGAAGATTGTATATAAGAACATTGCTGAAGTATTGGATGATGCCCCGATACTCCTTCCGCAGCAGTTGAGGCTTTGGAAATGGATAGCCGACTATTATATGTCGCCTATTGGAGACGTTTATAAAGCTGCACTTCCTTCTGGTTTGAAGGTAGAAGATGGTTTCCGACCTCGCACGGAATTGTTTATTCGTTTGGCGGATAAGTATCGTGACGAACAAACGCTCACTCTTTTAATCAGTTCTATGAAGAGAGCTGTAAAGCAGTTGGATGTTCTTATGACTTATCTTAGACTGACGGGGGTTGATAATATAGAACATCTTTTGCCAGAAACAGAGCTTCGTGAGGTAACAAGAGAGGAACTTATGAATGAGTCTCATGCGTCAATAGCTGTCATTCGATCGCTTCAAGAAAAGATGATACTTGTTACTTATGAGAAGGAAGTGGGACGTCTTAATCATAATATTGCTCCTCATCCAGAGAAGATAAAGCCTTTGAACGAAGCACAAACCGAGGCTTACAATCATATCCTGGTGCAGATGATGGGGCATCCTGTGACTTTGTTACATGGAGTAACCTCTTCGGGTAAGACGGAAATATATATCCATTTAATCCAGAAAGCCATCAATGAGCATAAGCAAGTGCTCTATCTTCTTCCAGAAATAGCCCTTACTGTGCAGATAACAGAACGATTAAAAGCCGTGTTTGGCAATCGGTTGGGTATTTACCATAGTAAGTATAGCGATGCTGAACGTGTGGAAATATGGAAAAAACAGCTTTCCTCCAATCCATACGATGTTATCCTTGGTGCGAGAAGTGCCGTCTTTCTTCCTTTTCATCGGCTTGGTCTTGTCGTAATAGACGAAGAGCATGAGCAAAGTTTTAAGCAGCAAGACCCTGCACCACGCTATCATGCTCGCTCTGCAGCCATCGTATTGGCACAAATGTATGCTGGGGCGAAGACATTGTTGGGTACAGCAACTCCCTCAATGGAATCATATTATAATGCAAAGCAAGGCAAGTATGGATTTGTGGAGCTAAGCCGTCGTTATAAAGATATTCAGTTACCATCAATAGAAGTGGTGGATATGAAAGATCTCTATCGTCGGAAGATGGTGTCAGGTCCTTTCTCTCCTCGCTTGTTAGCGGCTGTGCGTGGTGCTTTAGAGCGTGGGGAGCAAGCAATCTTATTCCAGAATAGGCGTGGCTTTGCACCTATGATAGAATGTAGACAATGTGGTTGGGTACCGAAATGTCCTAATTGCGATATATCACTGACCTATCATAAGAGTATGAACTACCTAAGTTGCCATTATTGCGGATATACAATGAAGGTGCCCGAGGTATGCCCTTGTTGTGAAAGTAAGGATATTCGAGGACGTGGTTATGGTACGGAGAAGATAGAAGATGAGATTCGTTCCATCTTTCCAGAGGCTCGTATTGCCCGAATGGACTTAGATACAACCCATACGCGCAATGCTTATGAGCGATTGATTAATGACTTCTCGACGGGCAAGAACAATCTTCTGATTGGTACGCAAATGGTTACTAAGGGATTAGACTTTGGCAAAGTCTCTGTTGTGGGCATACTAAATGCTGACTCAATGTTGAACTATCCTGACTTTAGAGCTTATGAGCAAGCCTTCATGATGATGAGTCAGGTGAGTGGTAGAGCCGGTAGAAAGGGAAAGAGGGGAGAGGTGATACTTCAAACCAAGACTCCTGATTTACCCGTTATCCAGTATGTTGTCCACAATGATTATCCGACATTCTTTAAGGAACTATTAGACGAACGACGCGAATTTCATTATCCCCCGTTCTATCATTTGGTGTATGTTTACTTAAAGCATAGGGATGAGAACATTGTCAATACGGCTGGGGTAGAACTTGGAAGTAGGTTGCGTGATATCTTCGGAGCTCGTGTTCTTGGTCCTGATAAGCCTGCAGTAGCACGAGTGAAGACATTAAGTATTCGAAAGATAGTACTGAAATTAGAGAATGGTATTGATTATCCTCGAGTTCGCCAGTATCTTCGTGGAGCATTAGACGCCATGATGAAAGATAAGCGTTATGGTGCTTTGCAGGTGTATTATGATGTTGATCCGTTGTAAGGTGATATGGTTGTTTGCCTAGAAAGAATTACTTAATCGAAATAGGGATACAGCTCCTTAAAACCATTAACAATGTCTGTGATAAGCTGAGGATTCTTCTCCATCTCCTTTTTGTTTATTAGAAGGTAAGCACTCTTAGCAAGGTTATAATGGTGAGTATAATTTTCTGAATTAAAGAAAGTTTGCATATATCTACTATAAACACGGAATCTTTTGGTCTCTAATTCAGATTCTCCAATAGAGTTTGCACCGATAAACCCAAATGAAGATTTATCGTCTTTAGCTGCAACCTCTAACATAATCTTCATGCAAGTCTGTATACACTGTCTCGGCTCGTTAAGTCCAGTCATAACATTGTACTTCTTATCACTATCACGATGTGATTTCAGATGGAACTTAACAGCATAAAAATGTTCCTTATAAACTTCAACCCACACCCAATATGTCTGATGAGTTTTTGTCGATTTGAAAGAGTAAAGAAGCTTATATAATAAGAAACCTTGGGGTCCATCCCATGGCTCTTCTATTTTCTGTACATACCTGTAAGGATAATAGTCTAGCCCCATTTGTCAGCGATAATTAAGTGTGAAGATATGCATCAATTCTCATTCTTCTTGCTTCTTCTTTGGGAACACGGACAAAGCCATCTCCGCTGAAGAGGATTTCTCTTTCTTCAGCTGATAGATAACGTGCTATTCGTAACAAGTCTTCTTGTTTCTTCTTCTCTTGATGTGCTTGCTTGCGTGCAATCTTAGTTGCAAGTGCTGTGGTAATTGTTCCCATATTGCTGAATATTTTCTGCTGCAAATATATGAATATTACTTGATATTTGCAAGTGTTTAAAAGGAAGTCTTTTCGAATCTTAATGAATTGAAGCGAAAGGCGGAGATAAGTTGAAGTCATTCAATTATCTCCGCTTTGTGGTTAGATTAACTCGGTTGTGAGTGATTGTTTTTAGAAATCAATATCAAGTCCGACACCCAATACTTTATTCGTGCGGGTGAAGATATCTGTATTCTTGGTATTAATTACGATAGGTTGTACCTTTACAGAACCATCAGCTTGTGTGACTTGATCTTTACCGACAGTAATTGCATCGTTGTATTCCTTCTTAAAGTTTGAATAGTTGGTGAAGAAGTAAGCAACGTTGAGGTGTGCATTCTTAGCAACTTTAATCTTTGCACCAAAGCCGAAGCTGTAACTGCTCGTAACGAAACTGAGATCGGTAAGATACTTACCATCACCGAGTCCATACTTTGTGCGTTGTCCGCCAGCACTAACCGTCACTGCAGGAGTAATATCCCACTCAACACCAGCAAGGAATTCCTGTGTATTGTGCGCAAGGAGCTTCTGTTTGTTATTTGCCATTCGTGCTTCTTTATCGAAGTAATAGTTGTAACCGGCCATAACGCGCAGGTTTTTCAATACTTCATATTGTGCGCCGAGAGCAAGAATACCAGGAATATCGTTAGGAGTTGTTACGCCATCTTCATAACTGTGCGTATCATCTGGGTTAGCCTTTGTCTCAACATTGAACTTTGTTGTGAACTCATAGCGAGCTGCAAGATTCCATTTTCCATTGTGATAATCAATGCCGAGGATAGGAGTAATACCCCAACCACGTTGGCTCACTTTTACATAACGATCCTTTACGAGTTCCTTACTGCTACTGAGTTTGTCAGCTCCAGCACTCACTAACATTGCTCCGTTACTAGCTTTCTCAGCACCCGCAGCATATTGATTTGCTGCAGCCAATAGTTGTGCCTTGGCTGTTGGATCTGTCGTTGCATTAGCTTGTGCCTGTAAAGCTGCGGCTTGCGTTCTAGCCGCAGTAGCTGCCGCCTGTAAAGAGGTAGCTTTTTCGTTAAGAGCTTTTACCTTAGAATCGAAGTAATCGTATAGATTTTGATTGTTCCCACCAACATTTGCAGAGATGTTGGTAAGGTTTCCTTCGTATTTATTATAAACATAATTGAATCGTGCACCCCCATAAACAGCAAGATGATCATTGATTTTATATGCTGCACCGAGTTGCAAACCGAAATCGTATTGCTGCCCACTCATATAACTCTGCATACTATAAGCCGTTGCAGGCGTCTCCTTCTGATCAAGAAGTGCAGCGAAAGTTGGGAGTTTTTGGTTGATTAATGCAGGAAGAAGTGATACCTGGCGTTCGAAACTTGGAAGTCCCTCATTGAAAGTTGCCTTTCCACCGCCACCTGTCAAGCCAAAACCAGCTTGAAAACTCCATTTATCCTTATTATAAGCTACTTGAAATGATGGAAGGATTGGCACAGAAGCCTTACCTTTATAAAACTTACTGCCATCTTCTTTTCCTCCATTGAGCTTGAAAGGTTTTGCAAACGGCTGCAATGCAGGTACTTGTTCAAATGCTGGAACAGAAAAAGATGATGTTATTTCACGTGTTTGATAAGCGTTTTGGAAGTTGAGAGATAGGTGGAATCCATTACTGAGAAATGCAACGCCGGCAGGATTAAAGTAAACTCCATCGATACCAATCGCACCAACACGTGCAAAATTACGGTTGAAAGCAATGCTTTGATTGGTATTTGTGAGTAAACCTCCGGCTTGTGTTGTTGTAGTCATTGCTAACATTGTTGCAGCAATGATGATTTTGGAATACTTCATTGGTTGTTTGTTTGTATATAAAAAACCTATAAATTTGGTTGCAAAGTTATATATATTGTTCTAAACTTCCAAATCTTTCCTGTCTTTTTCTCATTTCGTCTTAAAATGTGCATATATATGTTAAGTGCGAAAGTAAGGGAAGTTGTTTGTGAAATGATAGGTGCTTTTATAAGAATATACTTTACATTCTATTTTTTCATTCTAGCGTTTTATAGCAAAGTAACAAGCCAGAAAATGGTATTGATTGTAGGTTTTTGAAAAAAAGTACTATCGTTTTGAGTGAAAAGTAGTATCGTTTTCATGAAAAAGTACTATCGTTTTTGATGAAATGTAGTATTGTTTTTTGCAAAAAATACGATGATTTCGGTTAAAATTAAGTCTATTTTCACAAAATAAGTGGGTTCTTTCTCTTTATATTGTAAGTTGTTTTTAGATAAAAGGTTGATAGTTAATGGGTTGTGCTTACTATACAAAAAGCCACCATAATTTGGCTATTTGAATCCAAGTATGGTAGCTTTTCAGAATAACGTCAAAACGAGTGGTAGAATTAACAATATTCTATTACAAAATAGGATAGTTGCTTATGCCTTTAACGTTGGATATTGAATACGTGTATGATACATTGATTTGAGTCGTTCGATGAGTACAGCCTTTGCCGCAGTAATATCTCGGAAGGTGATTGGGCAGTCCGTAAAGTTTCCGTCAGCTACCTGTCCATCAATAAGTCTATTGACGAGTTCGCTGATACTATCCTCAGTATACTCCTTCAGCGATCTTGAAGCAGCCTCCACCGTATCACTCATCATGAGAATTGCTTGCTCTCGTGTGAACGGATTAGGTCCTGGATAACGGAAAAGATCCTCATTGACTTCCTCATCAGGGTGCTCATTCTTGTAATGAATGTAGAAGTATTTTGCCATTCCAGCACCATGATGTGTGGTGATAAACTCTTTGATTTCCCTTGGAAGATTATATTTTTCTGCGAGTTTCAAGCCCTCGGTTACGTGACTGATAATAATGCGTGCGCTCTCAAGATCTGTCAATTTATCGTGCGGATTAATACCCGCTTGATTTTCTGTGAAGAAAGCAGGGTTAAGCATTTTACCGATATCGTGATATAGTGCCCCTGTACGAACCAGTTGGCTCTTAGCTCCAATCCTGTTTGCTATCTCAGTTGCGAGATTTCCAACCGTGATTGAATGTTGGAAAGTACCAGGTGCAACCTCGCTCAATCGTCTTAGAAGTTCGTTATTCGTGTTGGATAGCTCGAACATTGTTACAGTTGAAACGAAACCGAAAGTCTTCTCAATCACTAACATAAGCGGATAAGTAAAGAGAAGGAAGAAAGCATTGACCCCAAAGTGATAATACATTGTGTGGTCGAGCTTAGAGAGATCGTCGGATTGTATGAGTTGTAAGGCTAAATACATAGCAGCAGAACCGATAGTAACCAATAAAGCCGTAAGGAAAATCTGACTACGTTTGGATAATTCTCTAAGAGAATAGATGGCAATCAAGCCTGCCACTAATTGTACGATAATAAATTCGTATTGATATTTCACCGCCACCGCACAGATAAGAATCATTGTTACGTGCGCTATGAAGGCTGTTCGTGAGTCCATAAACACTCGGAAAAAGATGGGCGCCATGGAGAAAGGCAGGATATAGACACTGAGAATGTTATGTTCCATCATTAGCGAGGTGAGGATAGGGAATATGACTATCATCACATACAATAAGGATATGGAGCGCGGCTTATCGAAATAATCTCTGCGGAAGAGAGCGAGGTAAAGAGTGAATAATCCAATGAGGATTAAAACATAGATACTTTGTCCGATGATGGTTGATGTTATCTCTGCTTCGGATGCGTTACGTTTCTCCATTGCCTGCTCGAAAGAATTGAGCACACGATACGTTTTTGCATCCACGATATCGCCTCGGTCGATGATTCTCTGTCCTTCCAATACCATTCCTGATGCTTGCGGAATGAGACTGAGCATATCATTCATCTCTGTCTCACTACGATCTTTATCATAAATAAGGTTTGGTTCAATGTATTCGTTTAGATTACATTGTTGTAAGATAGCACGCTTCGAACCTAAAGTAGGATTCACAAAGAGATGTTCATAAGCCCCGAGCGTTGAGAAGGTCTTATTGATAGGAACACTCACAGCTTGTTTACCAGTGACCACACGAATCACATTATCGCTATCTTTCACGAGTTTGGAATATTGCTGTGGGTCAATCACTCCAGCTTCATAAATATCATGCAGGTGTTGGGCAATGATTTCTACATACGATTGCGGTAATCCTGGAATACCATTCTTGTAAGCAGTCTTGAATTGTTCAATCTTCTTTGCTTCGATAGACGGATTAACGTTATAATACGGCTGGAAATGCTTCATCATCGAGTCACGTTCCGCCTTCAATGCTTCATCAGTCTTGAAGATTGGAAAGTCGAATTTGGCAATCAACTGCCCATACATCCATGGTTTCCCCTCATCATAATGGAAGAGTTTTCCCTTTGTTCGTGGTAAGAAAAGCACTATCATCACCACAGCAACAATGACCAATGCCGTTCTTGATGCTACATTTCGCCAATAGTGGTTTTCTAAGTTTCTGAATCTTATCATATTTCTATATTGTTTCTATTAACTTCTAAGGACTTGCGAAAATACTAAAAATATGGCGTATACTCAAAAAAAAGCATTAATTTTGCAGGAAAAATAATAATTAAGACAATGGCAGAGAGAAATGTAAGAGTACGTTTTGCACCTAGTCCAACGGGCGCATTGCATATTGGTGGTGTACGTACGGCTTTGTATAATTACCTTTTCGCACGTCAGCATGGCGGTAAACTCATCTTCCGTATAGAGGATACAGACTCTAATCGCTTTGTTCCTGGAGCAGAAGAATATATCCTTGATTCGTTTAAATGGTTAGGAATAGAGTTTGATGAGGGCGTTAGCTTCGGAGGTGAACATGGACCTTATCGACAGAGTGAGCGTCGTGAAATCTATAAGAAGTATGTTAATCAGTTGTTAGAGGCTGGTAAAGCATATATTGCCTTTGATACTCCAGAGGAATTAGATGCTAAGCGCAAAGAGATTCAGAACTTCCAATACGACGCACATACTCGTCTTCAGATGCGCAACTCTCTGACCATGTCGAAAGAAGAGGTTGATAGCTTGATAGATGATGGTCAACAATATGTTGTTCGCTTTAAGATAGAGCCAGGTGAGGAGGTGCATGTCAATGATATGATTCGTGGCGATGTCTGCATTAAGAGTGATATTCTTGATGATAAGGTCTTGTATAAGAGTGCAGACGAGTTGCCTACTTACCACCTTGCTAACATCGTTGATGACCACTTAATGGAGATTTCTCATGTAATTCGTGGTGAAGAGTGGTTGCCAAGTGCTCCTTTGCATGTATTGCTCTATCGTGCCTTCGGTTGGGAAGATAGTATGCCACGCTTCGCACACCTTCCATTATTATTGAAACCAGAAGGAAAGGGAAAGTTAAGTAAGCGTGATGGTGATCGCCTTGGTTTCCCTGTGTTCCCATTAGAGTGGCATGATCCTAAGACTGGTGAAGTAAGTTCAGGTTATCGTGAGAGTGGATATTTCCCAGAGGCAGTGGTGAACTTCTTAGCATTGTTAGGTTGGAATCCAGGAACCGAACAGGAACTCTTCTCTCTTGATGAGTTAGTAAAAGCATTCGATATAACGAAATGTTCAAAGAGTGGAGCTAAGTTTGATTATCAGAAGGGAATGTGGTTCAATCACGAGTATATCCTTCGTAAAAGCGATGACGAGATAGCAGAACTCTTTGCACCTATCGTTGCTAACAATGGTATTGAAGCTACGATGGAACAAGTAAGACAGGTTGTTCACATGATGAAGGATCGTGTTAGTTTCGTGAAAGAGCTTTGGGAACTTTGTTCTTTCTTCTTTATTGCTCCAACAAGTTACGATGAGAAGACGGTTAAGAAGCGTTGGAAGGAATATTCAGCACAGCAGATGACTGAATTGGCTGAGGTGTTTGAGGGTATAGACGACTTCTCCATTGAAGGTCAGGAACCTGTTGTGATGAAGTGGGTAGAGGATAAAGGTTATAAGCTTGGCGATATAATGAATGCTTTCCGATTGACATTGGTTGGTATTGGTAAGGGGCCTGGTATGTTTGATATCTCTGCTTTCCTTGGCAAAGCTGAAACCTTAAAACGTATGCGCAAGGCTATAGAAGTACTTGGTTAATGATAGAAATCGAATAGATGAAGTATCAGATAACATGTGATAATTGTGGTACACAATTTATAGTGGAAGCTAGTGAGGGGCAGACAATCGAATGTCAGTGCCCTCATTGTCATGGAACGATGGAGGTAACATTACCTCTTATTAGTGCAGGACAGCAGTATCAACCCCAGAATCAAGTGAATGCTAATGCACAAGTTCCACAAACGGCTCAAACAAACACGAAGAACAATCATGCCATCTTATGGGGTATCTTGATTGGTTTGGTTGTATTAGCGATAGGAATTGGTGCTTATGTTGCCTTCCGTCCAACACCACCAGCGGTAGTTGCTTCAGATAGCTTGTCTGTCGATACAATTCCTTATGAAGCGCCAGTCCAGAACACTACTCCTCCTGTTGTGGATACAGTTGTTACTGCGCCAGAGCCTGAGGAACCCGAGGAAGAAGCAACCCCTGCGCCAAAGGAAGAGAAACAGCAAGCTGATACCGCTGCTGTCGAAGAGGAACATCGGCAATAGGATTATGCAGACTTCCTATTAATAACGTAAATAAGAAATAAAGATACATGGGAAAGATTATTTTAACGGGTGACCGCCCAACTGGTAAGTTGCATCTTGGTCACTATGTGGGTTCACTTCGCCGTCGTGTGGAGTTACAGAACCTTGGCGACTACGATAAGATGTTTGTCTTCATGGCAGACGTACAGGCGTTGACAGATAATGCTGACAATCCAGAGAAGATTCGCCAGAACATTATTGAGGTGGCTTTGGATTATCTTTCTGCAGGACTTAGTCCAGAGAAATGTACGCTCTACATTCAGAGTCAGATTCCAGAATTGGCAGAACTGACTACATTCTTTATGAATCTTATCAGTGTAAGTCGTGTGCAGCGTAACCCTACTGTGAAGACTGAAATCAAGATGCGTAACTTTGAAGCCAATATTCCAATGGGGTTCTTTGCTTATCCTGTGTCTCAAGCTGCTGACATTGCCGCCTTCAAGGCAACTACCGTACCAGCGGGGGAAGATCAAGAGCCAATGATTGAGGTGACACGTGAGATTGTACGCCGCTTCAATCAGATTTATGCACCTGTATTAGTCGAACCAAATATCATGTTACCAGAGAATGCAACGGCTCGTCGCTTGCCTGGAACGGATGGAAAAGAGAAGATGAGTAAGAGCTTGGGTAATTGTATCTACCTGTCTGATGATGCTGATACGGTATGGAAGAAGGTGAAGACAATGTACACCGACCCAACTCACTTGAACGTTTCTGATCCAGGCCATGTTGAAGGTAACGCTGTGTTTACCTACCTGGATGCTTTCTCAACAGATGAGGACTTCGCTGAGTTCTGGCCAGAGTTCCAGAATCTTGACGAACTGAAAGCTGCTTATACAGCTGGTGGTATCGGTGATATGAAGTGTAAGAAGCTCTTGAATAATGTGCTCAATAAGATACTTGACCCTATTCGTGCTCGTCGCCATGAATACGAGCAAGACATTCCAGAGATCTATAACATCTTGAAGAATGGATCTGTTGAGGCTCGTGAGGTAGCTGCAAAGACGATGGATGAAGTTCGTGCAGCTATGCAGATCAATTACTTCGAAGACACAGCTTTGATTCAGAGTCAGGCTGAGAAGTTCAGGAAGAAGTAAATCATAAAGTCAAAGAACGTTCTCCTTTTTTGTGAGAAGTTAAACTAATGATAGGGACGTGTTAGAGGTTTATTTAACCTTTGATGCGTTCCTTCTTTTTGGGGAACATCGTCTTGTGTAATTGGCGAGAGTCTTTCCTTGTGAATTGTTGATGCCCCCTTTGAGTGGAGAAGAATTATTAGGTTAACCAGTAATCATAATTTTGAACTCAGGATTTTGATTTATGTTTGATCTTGCCAATGCTAATCTTTTGTTCTACCAACGCTAATCTTTTGTTCTAATAACGCTAATCTTCAAGCATACGAACACTAACTTCTAAAACTTGAGAGCACTAACTTCTAAACTTCTTGGGGCAATCTCGCTATCTGCACTCCTCCCCTTCGGGGAGGTCGGCTGGGGCTGGTTGTTATTGGTGAGGCTTTTCTTTCTGTTTGCAAAGGTAAGCAACTTTATTCTGAAAACAATCGTTTTTCGGGGTACTGGAGTAACAAGTTTCGCAAACATCATTGTAACTATCTGTTTTATAGAGAGATAAGTAAAAGCAGCCTCCCCCGACCCCTCCGAAAGGAGGGGAGTGCCTATGCGCACACGA
>ERZ772786.880-NODE-880-length-11832-cov-4.961280_pt1 | contig 11832 bp, 6 predicted proteins | sample MGYA00511473_ERZ772786 | MGnify/ENA primary metagenome ERZ772786 (study PRJEB29015, sample SAMEA2738025) | human oral metagenome | biome: human oral; feature: human-associated habitat; material: saliva | place: China | collected 2252 ...
TAATATAAAATAGAGTTTGGGTTGAAAACTTGTATATAGATAGACTTTGTTTGTGCTGTCCAGATTTTATAATCAGCAGGAGAATGATTTTTTTGAATCTCTTCACAAACTAATAATAAAGGTGAAAGCTCTTCTGCTGCTTTTTGAATTTTCAATTTTCCCAAAACTTCTGATTTTGTATAAATTTTTGATTGATAATTTTCTAGTTCAGTAGATTCTACTTCATCTGAAAGACTACTTACTTTATAATATCCAGAAGCTTCTTGATAGGCTCTATCTAGGCTCGTAAAAATCCCTAAATTACTAAAAGATGTTTTAGGTAAAACTACTACGGCACTTGAACTAGTAAATTCTATTTTTTCAGATACTAAATATAATTTCATTATTCTTCTTAAATTTAAAATCTACAAATTGTTCTTTTTCTTTAACTTTTTTTATACTATCTTTTATTAAGTTATTTAAATATGTTTCTTTTGAAATATTATTTTGATTTATATAATTTTCTTCTTCTAAGTCTAATTCGATATTTATTTTATTTTTATCATTTTGAAAATTCTCAAAGTAGTCGTATATCACTTCTAAAACTGTTGTTTTACCTGTTCCATTTACTCCAGCCAAAACAACAACATCTAATATTTTTTCATCATTTTCAAAATTAATATTTAAATTTTTCAATCTTTTTTCATTTTCTATGTATAAGTTTTTTATTTTCATATATAAAAAATCTCCCTTAACATAATTTAACTATTTCAAAGTAACTACCGTACACCCAACTCCCCCTTCATTCTGATTAGCATCCTTAAATTCTGCCACATATTTTGAAGTTCTTAAATATTCATGAATCTTCTTTCTTAAAACCATTGTTCCTTTTCCGTGAATTATATAGATTTCATGATACCCTGTGAGCATTGCTCTATCCATATAAGTTTCAAGTTCTGCGATTGCTTCATCGGCGTTCATTCCACGTAGGTCGATTTCTCCTCGGACTTGGGAAGTTCGTTTTAGTGAGGCGAAGTTTTTAAATTTATTTGTTTTTTTCTTTTGAATTTTTACAATGTCATCAGTTGATACAACCAGCTTTAATATTCCAGTTTGCACTTGAATGCGGTTATCTGGCATTATTTTCAAGATTTTTCCATTTTGATTCATTGTTTTTACAAGCACTTCTTCCCCAATGGCAAAATCTACATTTTGAGTGATAATTTTCTTTTCCTTTACATTTTTCTTTTTGTCTGTAATGAATGATTCACGTAGCATATTCAGGCTTCTTTGAGCGTTTTTGGCATCTTCTTTTTTAGATTCCTCGCTGTTAATTTTGTCAATCAGATTTTTGGCTTTTGCCTGCATATTTTTCAGGTAATTGTCGGCTTCTTCGTAGGCACGTTTTATAATTTCATTTTTTTCATTTTCGAGTTTTACCATTTTTTGCTCGTAAATGTTTTTCTGTTTATCAAGTTCAGCTCTTGTTGTCTCCAATTGCGCATGCATCATTTCCAATTTATCATTTTTTTCCTTTATGGATTTTAACATTTCCTCAACTCGCTGATTATCTTCACTTATATAACTTTTTGCATTTTCAATAATTTCTTCGCTAATCCCATATTTTCTTGCAATTATAAGAGCGTTGCTTTCTCCAGGTATTCCTTCCAGTAATTTGTATGTTGGTGACAATGTTTCCACATTAAATTCCATTGAGGCGCTTTTAATTCCTGTTGTGTTAAAGGCATAAGCTTTTACTTCGCTGTAATGGGTTGTAATTATTGAAGTTACGTGCTTCTTGTTCAAATAATCAATGATTGCCATTGCAAAAGCTGCTCCTTCCATCGGGTCAGTTCCACTTCCTAATTCATCCATTAATACAAGTGATTTACTGCTTGCATGTTCAATTATATCTTTTATTTTGCTAACATGCCCTGAAAATGAAGATAAATTTTGCTCCAGACTTTGTTCATCCCCAATATCTGCTAATACATTGTGAAAATATCCAACTTCAGTTTTTTCATTTGCGGGAATTGGAATACCAGATAGTGCCATAATTGTAAGAAGTCCAGCCACTTTCAATGTTACTGTTTTTCCACCAGTATTAGGTCCTGTTATAAGCATTATATTTTCAGGGTTTCCAAGCTCAAAATTAATTGGTACAACTGTATTTTCATCAATTAACGGATGTCTTGCCTCAACCAGTTTCAAATATTCCTTGTTAATAATTTTTGGAACGATACATTTTTTATTAACTGAATAAGTCGTTTTGGCATCAATAAAGTCCAGTCTTTCCAGAATTTCCTTGATTTCCAGAATTTCTTCCTTTTTAGTTTTTACAATTTCTGTAATTCTAAGCAATATTTTCCTGATTTCCTCACGTTCACGAGCTTCATATTCACGTAATTTATTATTCAACGAAACAACGTTTAAAGGTTCAATGTAAACTGTGCTTCCAGTTGCAGACCTATCGTGCTCTATCCCTTTTACAAGGCCTTTAAAATCAGTTTTTACAGCAATTACGTATCTGTCGTTTCTTTGGGTTACTATTCTTTCCTGAATTGCATTTTGTGTATTTTTATTGGAAATCAGCTCATCAAATTTTTCCTTGATATTCGCATTGATATTTTGTTTCTGTCTTCTGACATCTCGAAGTCCAATCGAAGCATCATCTTTTAAAACACCTTCATCATTAATTGCTTCTGAAATAAAATTTTCAATTTCCCTAACTTCCTCAACATCACTAAATAAATTCCAAATTGTCTTATATTTATCCCTCACATTTTTAGCCCGGCTTTTAGAAATCCTAAAAATTGTCAAATTCTTCTTCAAAGTCGCCAAATCCTCAACACTCAAATAAGATCCAATAATATCAATAGAATTCATCATTTTAGTAATATCCGCAAGCCCCGCAAGTTCCAGTCCGTCATCATACTTATAAAAGTCAATCATCTCCTTCATAAGCATAAGTTCCCTGTCTAAAATCGACTTTTCCTTTATAATGTCAATATCTAAAAACTTCTCCTTAGTCTTTTCCAATCTTGACAAATCAATAAGTTCATTAATTATTTTATAAAATTCCAATACATCATAATTTTTTTTCATTTTTCCTCTTTTCCAATATCATTAAATTATTTATCTAAAAAGCTATTTTTAACTAAATAATAGTTTTTTCAATTATATTTGTAATTTTTTTAACGCAAGAGCATTAGAGGCCATATTCTTACTTGACCTTTTTTACTAAAATTATAGCATATTTTTCAATAATTTAAAATCGCTATTTAATATAAAGCGTTTTTGTGATATAATTTAGAAAATAAAATATTTAAAAAATAAGTTGTTTTAAAAATTAATAACTATACAAAAGTACTACAAAAGAAAGAGAGTGTGAAATAAATGGATTTAAAGAATTTACCAATAACTCCTTTACCGTCAGTAAAACTGGATAAGCATCAGGAGGATCTGCTCCTTCATAATGAGCTGTTTTCCAATTTGCTTGGAGAAACGATTTTTAGGTATGCAGGATTGCATATTTATGAAGTTACTGAGAAGTTAAAGGAGGCTTCGAGTAAATATTATAAGACACAAAAACAAGAGGCTAGAAAAAATTTATCGTCTTTTTGTTCAGACCTTACTGATGTAGAAATTTTAAGAGTGATAAGAAGTTTCTCGATTTTTTCGGCTCTTGCCAATATTGCTGAAGATGTGTATCAAACTCATGAACAGCGATATGCAAAGATTTCCAATAAGCTGCAAATTGGGTCGCTTGAGAAATCATTAAAAAATCTGAAAAGTAAGGGAATTAGTCAAGATAAAATATTAAAGGCTATGGAAAAGGTTTCGATTGTTCCTGTATTGACAGCGCATCCGACTCAAGTACAAAGAAAAAGTATCTTGGATTTGACAAAAAAATTAACGGATATTCTGGATAAATATGAAAATGTAAAATTACATCAAATTGATGAAAATGAATGGCTAAATGACTTGAGCCGTGGTATTCAGATCTGGTGGCAAACTGCAATGCTGCGGGCTACAAAACTACGTGTTACAGATGAAATAAGCAATGCTTTAAGTTATTATAACATTACATTTTTCAATGAAGTTCCACGATTGATGAATAAATTTCAGGAAATTTCAAAAAAATTAGGAAATTCTGAAATGAAATCCCAAGCATTGATTCCACTTACAATGGGAATGTGGATTGGTGGAGACAGGGATGGAAATCCTTATGTTACAGTAAATACACTTGAAACATCGGCACAAGAGCAGGCTATTAAATTATTCCAGCACTATTTAGATGTAGTCCGTGAAATTTATAGGGATTTGTCAATGTCAATTGCCATGACAAATGTTACTGAAGAATTGCAAAAGTTAGCCGATGCTTCTGGAGAAGTTTCGCCTCACCGTACACGTGAGCCATACCGTCGTGCTTTAACAGCAATAACAGACAGATTGCTTGCCACAGCTTACAATTTGTGCGATTATAACTGTGATTTATTGCCTCCAAGAAGAAAAAATGGAATTGACATACCTTATAAATCAGCAAGCGAATTTACGAAAGACCTGGTAATTGTGGCAGAATCGCTTAAAAAGAACAATAGTGAGTTTTTGACACAAGGAAAATTAAATAATTTGATCAGCGCTACGAAAATATTTGGATTCCATCTTGCAACAATTGATTTAAGACAGGATTCCAGCGTTCATGAAGTATGTGTTGCAGAACTTTTAAAAAGTGCAAATATCTTGGGAGATTATTTAAGTTTGTCTGAAGATGCAAGATGTGAAATTTTATTGAGGGAATTAGAGTATGATCCTAGAATTTTAAGTGATCCGACAATTCCGCAAAGTGAAACATTAGCTTCAGAACTTGCAATTTACAGAAAAGCAAAATCGTTAAGAGATCGTTTTGGAGATAAGATCATTGAAAAAAATCTGATTTCCCATGCAACAAGTGTTTCAGATATGCTTGAAATAGCTATTTTATTAAAGGAAGCCAATCTTGCAAAAGGAAATGAAGGAAATGAATTTTGTGATTTGCAAATTGTGCCACTTTTTGAAACAGTTGAAGATTTAGTTGCAGCTCCTGATATTTTGAGAAAATGGTTTAATTTGCCATTAGTGAAAAAATGGATGGATAAAAAGGGAAGAAAACAGGAAGTTATGCTAGGATATTCAGACAGTAACAAAGATGGAGGATATCTAAGTTCAAGCTGGTCATTATATAAGGCGCAAAAGGAATTGACTGCAATTGGACGTGAATTTGATGTGGAAATTTCATTCTTCCATGGACGTGGCGGAACAGTCGGACGTGGTGGAGGTCCAAGCTACGAAGCCATTTTAGCGCAGCCTGAAGGAAGTACAGATGGAACAATCAGACTTACAGAACAAGGGGAAGTAATCGGTGCAAAATATGGAAATCCAGATTTAGGGTTGAAAAACTTGGAAGCGTTAGTTTCAGCAGCCCTTGAATCAAGTGCATTGACAGTAGAAGATGCAAATTGGGAAGAATATGAAAAAATAATAGAAGATGTTTCAGAGTTGAGTTATCATGCTTATCGAGACTTAGTTTACAATACAGATGGATTTTCAGATTTCTTTTTTGAAGTTACTCCAATAAACTTCATTGCCGGGTTAAATATCGGTTCAAGACCATCTTCACGTAAGAAAACACAGTCATTAGAAAGTTTAAGAGCAATTCCGTGGGTATTTTCTTGGTCGCAAGCTAGAATAATGCTTCCAGGATGGTACGGTGTCGGAACAGCATTTACAAAATGGATTAACAATAATGACAAAAACTTGGAAATTTTACAGAAAATGTATAAGGAATGGCCATTTTTCCGTTCTACAATTTCAAATGTAGATATGGTTTTGTCAAAATCTGATTTATCAATTTTTTCTGAATACGTAAAATTAGCAAGTGATCAGGAAACTGCACAAAAAATCTTTAAGGAAATTGCAAAAGAATGGATTTTGACAATTGACGTTCTGAAAAAAATTACAGGAAACGACGTTTTACTTGCAGATAACCCAGAATTAGTAAGCAGTCTGCGAAACCGTCTGCCATATTTTGATTCAATGAATTATTTGCAAATTGAATTAATAAAACGTTCAAGAGCTGGAGATGATTCAGATGAACTTAAAAAAGCCATTCACATTTCAATAAATGGACTGGCAACAGGACTTCGTAACAGTGGATAATTTTATAAAAATTAAGAAATAAAGATATTTAAAAATAAGGAAACTATTTCTGAGATAAAAATTAGAATAGTTTCTTTTTTTGCAAAAAATAAATATTAATATTAAATTTCATTTAAAAAATTATACTTTATATTATGCTGACAAAAGCTCTTAATAATTTTCAAAAAAACTTATAACTATTCCGCTAGAAATAGCATAAAATTAAAAAGTGAAAAAAAAAACTTGAGTTTTTTTAGAAAATAGAGTATTATTATAGTATAAATGGAATTATAAAATACATGCTTTATTTTAGGAGGAAAAATGGCAATAGTTAAAGATTTAGAGAGTTTGAAGGATCTTATTCAAAGGGTTAGAAAGGCTCAGGAGGAATTTGCAACATTTGATCAGGAAAGAGTCGATAAGATTTTTAGAAAAGTAGCTCAAAAAATGAATGATGAAAGAATTACACTGGCAAATTTAGCAGTGGCTGAAACCGGAATGGGAATTGTGGAAGATAAAGTTATAAAAAATCACTTTGCTTCTGAATATATTTACAATAAATACAAAGATGAAAAAACTTGTGGAGTTTTGGAAGATGACAGATCTTATGGAGTTAAAAAAATTGCAACTCCAATAGGAATTATCGCAGGAATTGTACCTACAACAAACCCAACTTCTACAGCAATGTTTAAAACATTAATTTCATTGAAAACAAGAAATGCAATAATATTTTCACCGCACCCAAGAGCAAAACAGGCAACAATTGAAACAGCTAGAATTGCCTTGGAAACAGCAGTAAAATACGGAGCACCAAAAGACATAATCGGATGGATTGATGAACCAAGCGTAGAATTGTCAAGAGAACTTATGGCAAATGCCGACTTGATACTTGCAACAGGTGGGCCTGGAATGGTTAAGGCCGCTTATTCATCTGGAACTCCTGCGATTGGAGTTGGAGCTGGAAATACGCCAGTTGTAATAGACAAATCAGCAGATATAAAAATGACGGCAAACTATATTTTAATGTCTAAAACATTTGATAATGGAGTAATTTGTGCAACAGAACAATCTGTAATTATAGACAAGGAAATTTATGACAAAGTTAGAAACGAATTTTTAAATAGAGGAGCTTATATCTTAAATGAAGAGGAATTGGATAAAGTAAGAGAAGTATTATTTAAAAATGGTAGCCTGAATGCGGATATAGTTGGTAAAAGCGCCTATATTATCGCAAGTATGGCAGGATTTGAAATTCCAAAAAGTTCAAAAGTGCTAATTGGAGAAGTAACTTCAACTGGAATGGAAGAACCTTTTGCGCACGAAAAATTATCTCCAGTGCTTGCAATGTACAAGGCTGAAGATTTTGAAGATGGGCTTAGAAAAGCTGATGAATTGGTAAAACTTGGAGGATTGGGACATACTTCTTCATTGTATATCAATTTAGCAGAAAAAGAAAAAATAGATAAATTTGGAAGATTGATGAAAACAGGGCGTACATTAATTAATATGCCAGCTTCACTTGGAGCAATCGGAGATGTATTTAACTTTAAATTAGAGCCGTCATTAACACTTGGATGTGGTTCGTGGGGAGGAAATTCCGTGTCAGAAAACGTAGGAGTAAAACATTTGTTAAATGTAAAGACAATCGCAGAAAGAAGAGAAAATATGTTATGGTTCAGAGTTCCTGAAAAAGTTTATTTCAAATATGGTTCACTGCCAACTGCTTTGGAAGAATTAAAAGGAAAACATAAAAAAGCATTTATTGTAACAGATAAAGTATTAGCAGAATTAGGTTATGCAGAACATATTACAAAAGTATTAGACAGCTTGAATATTGATTACAGAATATTCTCTGAAGTAAAGGAAGATCCAACATTAAGTTCAGCTCAATCTGGTGCAAAGGCTATGCTTGAATATAATCCAGATGTTATTATAGCCCTTGGTGGAGGTTCTGCAATGGATGCAGCTAAAATTATGTGGGTACTATATGAACATCCAACATTAAGATTTAGAGATCTTGCAATGAGATTTATGGATATTAGAAAGAGAATCGTTGAATTCCCTGAAATGGGTAAAAAAGCTAAATTTATCGCAGTTGCAACTTCAGCAGGAACTGGTTCAGAAGTAACTCCATTTTCTGTAATTACAGATGATGAAACAGGAATTAAATATCCGCTTGCAGATTATGCATTGACACCAAATGTAGCAATTAACGATCCTGAACTTATGCTTACAATGCCAAAAGGACTTACAGTAGCTTCTGGAATTGATGTATTTACGCATGCGCTTGAATCTTATGTTTCAGTTATGGCGACAGAATACACAAAACCATATTCAAAAGAAGCGGCAAGACTTGTATTCAAATACTTGCCTGAATCAGTAGAATTAGGAGCAAGAGCAATCAAAGCAAAGGAAAAAATGGCAAATGCATCTTGTCTTGCTGGAATGGCTTTCGCAAATGCATTTTTAGGAATAAATCACTCGCTTGCACATAAACTTGGAGGAAAATTCCATATTCCTCACGGTATAGCAAATGCAATAATTCTTGAAGAAGTTATCCGTTATAATGCAGCTGAAGCTCCGACAAAAATGGGATTATTCCCGCAATACAGATATCCTGATGCAATGCAAAGATATGCTGAAATGGGAGAACATTTAGGATTTGGTGGAAATACTAAAGAAGAAAAGTTAGAAAATTTAATTAAAGGAATTAACGAATTAAATAAAAAAATTGGTATTCCTGCCACTATTAAAGAATGGGGAATTCCAGAAAAGGATTTCTTGGAAGCAGTAGATGAAATGTCGCTGGAAGCCTTTGATGACCAATGTACATCGGCTAACCCAAGATACCCATTGATAGAAGAATTAAGAGAAATTTACTTAAAATCTTATTATGGAAAAGAATGGGAAAACGAAAAGGAAAGAGTAGCAGAAATTTTAAATTTTTAATTAAAGAAGGGATTTTCTCAATTTGAGATTATCCCTTTTTAAAATTAATATTCATATTTTTTTTCATATCCTCTAGGTGTAATCATTTTTCCATTTTTTACATAAGTATTTGAATTTCCAATTAACACAATTGTAAGCATATTTATTTCAAAATCAAGCATATTTTCAAGTGTTGTAATTTCATATTCTTCGTTTTCACGTCCTGCATTTCTTACAATCGCAACTGGAGTATCTTTTGACTTATATTTTAGCATAATTTGCTGTGCTTTCACAATTTGTGTTGTTCGCCCTTTACTTTTTGGATTATATAAACTTACGATAAAATCACCTTGCGCTGCCAATTCCAGACGTCTTTTTATCAATTCCCAGTCTGTTAAAAGATTGCTTAGGCTAATTGTTACATAATCGTGCATAATTGGGGCTCCAACAATTGCGGCTGCGGCATTTGTCGCTGTAACTCCTGCGATTACTTCAACTTCTACATCATCATTTTCACCAATTACTTCATACATAATTCCAGCCATTCCATAAACTCCAGCATCTCCGCTACTAATCAAAGCCACATTTTTCCCATCTTTTGCAAGTTCTAAGACTTCTATACATCTGTCAACTTCCTTCATCATACTGGAACTTTTAATTTCAGTACTTGGAAAATATTTTTTAACCAAATCAGTATAGGTTTTATATCCTACGATAATGTCGCTATTTTCCATTGCTTCATAAGCCTTAAAAGTCATATCTGCCTTTTTCCCAGGTCCAATTCCTACTACATAAATTTTTCCATTTTTATTCATTTTTTCCTCCTAAATTACTATATTTTAATAAATTTTTATTTTATTATTTTTAATCTCTTCCACCATATTTTGCTTCAACATTTTTATAATCTTCTCCCAATATTTCATTTACAAATTTAAAAAAATCTAAATTTTCATTTTGACCTACAAAAACTGTTAATACTCTATCCTCATTTTCATCATCATACACATAAAATTTATTATCTTTACTATCAGTTCCTTTTCTTAAAAATACTCCTTCTGAAATTTCTTCATCTTCTTCTCTTTTTCCAAAAATAAGAATTCTAACAATTTTTTCTTTTTCTTTCAAATCTTTTAATTTTATTTTTTTCTCAAAATCTTTATTTTTTCCTAAAAAAACAAGTTTACAATTTAATCCACTACATCCAAATGTCCAATCAAAAATCTTTTTATCCTTGTCTATTCTTGTTTCGATATAGTCAAATTTTTTTTGATTAACAATTTGCTTTATTTGTTCATCATCTGAAAGTGATTCAAAATTTTTTCTCTTTTCTTCTAAATAACTATCGTTTTCAATAGTTTCACCCTTTTCCGAATTTTCCATAATCCTTTTAAACATTTCAGTGCCTTGAAGTTTTTTTGTCAATTTTTCAAGTTTTGTAATTTCTTTTTCTGACATTTCTCCAAAAAATCCTTTTAAAGCCATTGCCATCTGAATTGTCATAACAGTCATCATTTCCTTATTTTTATTATATTCCGCCACTTCCTTAGAAATCTTTTTATTTGCAATTTTATTTATAAAATCATTGACCATTCCTTCAGTATCACCTGTAAACACTTTTAGAATACCACCAACCATAAAAAAAGTTAATTGATCAGAATAGGCTTCTTCATCAGAAATTCTGTATTTTTCTAGCAAATTTTTATTATCAAGTATTTTATCAATTTCATCCATTTTTTGCGTTATTTCATCTATTTTCTGTTTCATTAACTTAGGATTTCCATCTTCTTTTATATTTTCTGTTTCTTTTGATAAATATTCAAAAAAGTCTATTGTTTTCAAATAATACTGATTATCGCTAATTCTTTTAACTTTTTCAAAATACTCATTTTTTATATTTTTGTTTTCAGAACAATTCCAGAAGTCCCTTCCCAAAACGAAATTTTTTCTATCTTCAGGAATATCCATTTTCAAATATTCTGAAACATATTTTTTCTTCTGAGGATCATTTGGTATCCCAGTCACAAAATATGATTCTATCAATCTTTCCAAGGCAACATAATTTCTTTTATCTTTCTGATAAAGTTTTTCCCATTCATCCTTACTTTCAGTTGCCTTTTCATCTTTATCATCCTCATTTACAAATCCTTCTCCAAATTTCTTATCCAATTTTACAGTTTCATCAATTATTTCTTGTTTTACACCTGTTTTTGATAAATCTTGCTGGATTTTTTCCTTTATTGTTAAGGCGGCTAAATTTAAGTTTATTATAAAAAATAGTGCTAATGCAAAAAGTATTTTTTTCATATTTTCTCCTTGATTTTCTTGTTTCTAAATATTAAGTATTTTAAATTAAATTGGAAAGTATTATGAAATTTTATTTTTTCTCAAAATCAATCTCAATTCTTTGATCCTACATTTCTTCTTCAAAAATTGAAATTGTAATTCCTTCTAACTTAACTTTCTTTACTAAAAAACTACCTTTTCTGCTCGAAGCTAAGTACGCACAAGGCTCGGAAACGCCGTACACTCCGATTTGATTTTTTACAAATTCTGAACGCTCTTCGACTAAATCTTCTACTTCCAAAATTTTTTCTTTTTCAAAAAATTCTATTGGAATATTTAATTCAGTCATTGCTTCTAAAAGTCCAATTTCATCAGATTTTACCCAAGCGGATGCAGCTTTTTTTATCGAGTCCATTTCTAAATTTTGAGTTTCCATTACATAATTTATTTTTTCGATGATTTTTT
>ERZ772786.886-NODE-886-length-11817-cov-21.378507_pt1 | contig 11817 bp, 8 predicted proteins | sample MGYA00511473_ERZ772786 | MGnify/ENA primary metagenome ERZ772786 (study PRJEB29015, sample SAMEA2738025) | human oral metagenome | biome: human oral; feature: human-associated habitat; material: saliva | place: China | collected 2252 ...
CGGGACGCAGCTTCACGTGGCCGGGCTTGTAGGCGCCGTGCACGTTGCCGAAGGTGAGGGCGGTGATGTAGCGGCCGTTCTCGCCCAGGCCCAGGGCCTCAACGGTCTTGATGCCGTCTGCGGTGGAGGTGTAGAGCTTCTCGTTGATCTCGCCAACGACGCCGTCTTCCTCGCCGCCAACAGCGCCGACCTCGATCTCGAGGATGGTGTTGGCCTTGACGGACATGGCGAGCAGTTCCTTCGCGATCTCCAGGTTCTCGTCGAGCGGGATCGCGGAGCCGTCCCACATGTGGGACTGGAAGGTGGGGAGCTTGCCGTCGGCGACCTGGCCGGCCTCGATCTCGAGGAGGGGACGGACCCAGGAGTCGATGTTCTGCTTGGCGCAGTGGTCGGTGTGCAGAGCCACGGTGATGCCGTAGTTCTTGGCGACCTCGTAGGCGTAGGCGGCGAGGGCCAGAGAGCCGGTGACGCGGTTCTTGATGGTGGAGCCGGAGCCGTACTCGGCGCCGCCGACGGACACCTGGATGATGCCGTCGGACTCGGCCTCGGCGAAGCCCTGGAGGGCGGCGGTGATGGTCTGGGACGAGGTCACGTTAATCGCGGGGTAGGCGAACTTGCCATCCCGTGCGCGATTCAGCATCTCTGCGTAGACCTCAGGGGTTGCGATAGGCACTTGGAGCCTCCTAATCGAGTGACAGTTTTGTCACGATCGATTGTCTCACATTTTGCATGATCGGGAAAGGATGGAAGTCCCGTTCGGACAGGGTCTTTTCATTCAGCGGGCGCGTGTGGTACGCGCTTGGCGAGGCCGGGCTGGCCTGCGTGTCCGCGTTTCTCGCGGGTGCTGTCACGAGGCGGGGGTGGCTCTTGTGGGTGTGGCGCGCTGGGGCGGTGGCGGGGTCAGGGGAGGGAGGGGGCGGGGTGTGCCGCAAGGCGCGAGGCGTGCGCCCACATGACGATCGCGGCGGCGTGGCCGACGTTCATGGAGCGCGTCGAGCCGCGCTGGGTGATGGCGACGACAAGGCGGCAAGCGGCGAGCATGTCCTCGCTGAGGCCCGAGGCCTCGGACCCAAAGACCAGGCAGGCGCGCTCGGGCAAGACGGCCCCTTCAAGGGCGACGGAGCCGTCTACATTGTCGACGCCGACGAGGGCCAGGCCCTCACGCTCGCAGTGCTCGACGAGTTCGCTCACCTGCGCGCGGTGATCCACCGGCAGGTATCGGTCGGTCACCATGGCGCCGCGGCGGTTCCAGCGCTTGCGGCCCACGACGTGGACGCGGCGCGCGCCAAGCGCGTTAGCCGTGCGCACGATGGAACCGATGTTGAAGTCGTGGTCCAGGTTCTCCACGGCCACCTCGAAGGGAAGCGAGCGGGCGGCGACGTCCTCGCGAATCGCATCCATCGTCCAGTAGCGGTATCGGTCCTCGACGTTGCGCCGATCCCCGTGCTCCAGGAGCTCCCGGTCATAGTGTTCGCCAACCGGCCAGGCGGCCTGCCCACCCGGCCACGGGCCGACCCCCACCTGCGCGCGCGAACCAGCCCCGGCCTCGTACGCCTCAGTGTCCCCAGAAACCGCGCCCTGCCGCGCGATGTCACACCCGTTTTCCAACTCGTTCACGGATCCCACCCTAGCGGGAACGTAGAATGGAGGCATGAATCCGCTGATGAACGAACCAACAGCGCTCAGTGAGTTGCCGCCTGTGAGCGCGTGGCTCTCCGACATGGACGGCGTCCTGGTCAAGGAGAACCGCGCACTGCCGGGCGCCAACGAATTCCTGGCGGCGCTGCGCGCCAACAACATTCCGTTCCTGGTCCTCACCAACAATTCGGTGTTCACCAACCGCGACCTCTCGGCGCGCCTGGCGAACTCGGGCCTGGACATCCCCGAGGAGAACATCTGGACCTCCGCCAACGCGACGGCCGCCTTCCTCCAGCAGCAGTCCCCCGGCTCGACCGCGTACGTCATCGGCGAGGCCGGCCTGACCACCGCGATCCACGCCGCCGGATACGTCATGACGGAAACGGACCCGGAGTTCGTGGTGCTCGGCGAAGTGCGTTCCTACGACTTCCGTGCCCTCACCCAGGCGATCCGCTTCATCGAGGGCGGCGCGAAGTTCATCGCGACGAACCCGGACGTGTCGGGCCCCTCGGATGAGGGAACGCTGCCCGCCTGCGGCGCGATCGCCGCGATGATCACGGCGGCCACCGGCAAGCAGCCCTACTTCGTGGGCAAGCCGAACCCGGTCATGATCCGCGCCGGCCTGAACAAGATCGGCGCCCACTCCGAGAGCGCCGCGATGGTCGGCGACCGCATGGATACCGACGTTCGCGCCGGCGTCGAGGCGGGCCTGCGCACCCACCTGGTGTTGTCCGGATCCACGGCGCGCGAGGACATCTCCAAATACCCGTTCCGCCCCTTCGGCATCCACGAGGGCATCGGCGATCTCATCACGCTCGTCGAGGCGGCCAACTGACCCACTCCGTCCCGGAAAGGAACCCCCATGACCAACGATTCCCACAAGGCGCGCCTGGCCACCCTCGTCCAGGAACTCTCCGTCATTCATGAGAAGGTCACCCTGGCGTCGGGCCGCGAGTCCGACTTCTACGTCGACATGCGCCGCTCGACGCTGCACCACGAGGCGGCTCCCCTCATCGGCCACGTCATGCTGGATCTCCTGGAGGAGTCTGGCTTCGCGGTGGGCGAGGAGTACGTGGCCGTGGGCGGCCTGACGATGGGCGCGGACCCGGTGGCCACAGCGATGCTGCACGCCGCCGCCTCGCGAGGCCTCGACCTGGACGCCTTCGTCGTGCGTAAGGCCGCGAAGGATCACGGCATGAAGCGCCGCATCGAGGGCCCGGACGTCGTGGGCAAGAACGTCGTCGTCCTGGAAGACACGTCCACGACGGGCGGCTCCCCGCTGGAGGCCGCACTCGCTCTACGTGAGGCCGGCGCGAACGTCGTCGCCGTCGCGGTGATCGTCGACCGCGCGACGGGCGCGAAGGAGCGCATCGAGGCCGAGGGCTTCCCGTACTTCTACGCGCTGGGCCTGGAGGATATTGGCCTGGCCTGATCCTTTCCGTCCATCGACGAGGCCGGGGCCGGGTTCTGCGCGAACCTCGCCCCGGCCTCGTTATCGTTTGAGCGCCCTCACATGTGGGGCACGGCGCGCATGGCGCGCGCGGTGACCCAGCGAGGGGCGATCTTCATGATGCCCATGGCGACCTTGTAGGTGGCTGTGGGGGTGACGTGGATGCGCCCGGCGCGCACGGCGTCGAGGGCCTCGGTGACGACACGCTCGGGGCTGGCCATGAGCCAGGAGGGGGTCGAGCGCATGTCCACGCCCGCGCGCTCGAAGAACGGTGTATCGACGGGGCCGGGGCACACGACGGTGGCGGTAATGCCCGACCCCGCGAGTTCGGCGGCCAGGCCTTCGGTGAAGGCGACGACCCAGGCCTTGTGCGCGGAGTAGGTACCGGCCCCCGTGCGCGAGGCGACGGAACCAACGTTGAGGATGGCGCCGCGGCCGCGCGAGCGCATGGAGATACCGGCGTGGTGGGCCAGCGTCATGACGGCGCGGACCATGACGTTCAGGCCGTTGATTTCGTTCTCGAGGCTGTTGTCGAGGAACGCGCTTCCCAGGCCGAATCCCGCGTTGTTGACGAGGAGGTCGACGGGGCGCACGTCCGGCTTCTCGGTGTCCGCGGGGCCTCCGACGTCGAGGCGGGCGGCGACGCGCGCGCAGCCCGCCTCGGTGGACAGGTCGGCGGCGATGACCTCGGCGCGCACACCCGCGACGTTTGTGAGCGAGGCCGCGAGCGCTGCCAGGGCGTCCTCGCGGCGCGCGACGAGCACCAGGTCGTGGCCCGCGGCGGCCAACTGCCAGCAGAATTCTTCACCAATCCCGGAGGTTGCTCCGGTCACAAGCGCGGTTCCCATGGGGGAAGTCTAGCGCGCTCGCGTGGGGGTAGCACGAAGCCGGGGCGGGCTCGCGCACGTATCGCGAGTCCGCCCCGGCCTGCTGTTTTATCGCGTGCGGATCAGGAATCCGGCTCCGCCGCCGGCGAGGGCCGCCGGGATGAGGAGGAGGAGCAGCCAGTAGGGGCTCCAGCCTCCCGATCGTCCAGCGTCGGTCGCCGCCGCGATGGGCAGCGAGGCGGCCGCGTCGCTGGTGCCCACCGAGGGGGCTCCGGCGGCGCCGGACTGGGCGCTCTCACCGCTCTGGGCGCCGCTTTGCGGGCTGGCACTCGCAGACGGAGTCGCGGCGGGCACCGCCTTGGGGGCGGTGACCGGGGTGGCGCCACCCGAGGAGGTCGTGGCGCCCGATCCACCGCGCGAGGCGGCTCCGGAACTCAGGACTGCCTGCGTGCCCGGGGCGCTCGCGCCGGATGCGGAGGCTGCGGGGCGGGTTGCGCTCGAGAGCACTCCCCTGGCCACGGCCTTGTTTCCGGAAGGAGCTGCGGGTGCCGCTGCCGGGGACCCTCCCGGGCGAGAGCTCGGAGCGGGCACCGGGGCAGCGCTCGGTTCGGGAGCGGGAGTCGGCTCAGGCGCAGGTGCCGGGTCAACGCTCGGCTCAGGAGCCGGCGTCGGCGCGGGAGCGGGCGCAGGAGTCGGCTCGGGCGCAGGTGCCGGGTCAGCGCTCGGCTCAGGCGCAGGTGCCGGGTCAACACTCGGCTCAGGAGCCGGCGTCGGCGCGGGAGCGGGCGCGGGAGTCGGTTCGGGCTCCGGCGTCGGCGCGGGGCCCGGCGAGGGCGTCGGGACCGGCTCGTCGCCCGGGGTGGGCGCGGGCTGGTCGTTGTGGTGGCCGGAGCGGACCACGACGGTGAAGGACTGCGGCTCGGCGAGCACGCGCTCGCCGCTGCGGGCGCCCACCTCGATGCGATAGGTTCCGGGTGCGCTGAACACCCAGTTGCCGTGCATGTGCGTGGACTCGGTCGTGTGGACCGCCCCGTCGCCCGCGGCCGAGTCGAAGTGGATGCGCGCGCCGGTTCCGAAGGTGCCGCCCTGGAAGAAGGCGACGCGAGCGCCCTGGGGGGCCTCGGCCAGGTGCAGGGTCAGGTCCGCGCCCTCGGGCAGGGCGGCGTAGTCGATGCCTTCGGTGGACAGGCCGGGCCACACGATGTCGCTGTTTTGCGTTTCGGGCAGCACGTAGGTGGCGGTGCCCACCGGGCCGAGCACGTCGTAGCTCGCGTCCGACAGGGAGGCCGGGCGCACGAAGCGCGCGTTGGGTCCGACGGACAGGGTCGTGGAGGACAGGGTGCGCAGCACGGAGGTGCGCGCGTTGGTGAGCGAGTCGTCCTTGACGGCCAGCCCGTAGGTGGTGCCGTTCTCGCCGGCCGCCTGGGTGAGGCGCACGTCCAGGTGTCCGCGGCCGATCTCGACGGGGTCGGTCAGCAGTGACGAGGCCGGGGCCGGGTTGTCTCCTCCACCGGGGTTGGGCGCGGGCTCAGGGTTGGGCGCAGGATCGGGGGTCGGGTCGGGTGCGGGCTCGGGTTCGACGGGAGCCGGGGAGCCGTCACGCATCTTGAGCGTGGCGGTCAGACCCACGTGGTCGCCAACGGTGACGTCGGAGGCATCAGCAACCGTCATGACCGCGTCGGAGAGGGGGTGGGGGCGCAGGACGACGCGCATGTACATGGGGTCGGATTGGCACACGCCCAGGTCCTGGGTCTTCGTGTCCATGCCGCCGGCCCCCAGCGTGCCTTCCATCGAGCACCAGGGGCTGAAATCCCACTTGGATTCGAGGAACTCGATCTTGTAGGTGGCGCGCAGGTTGGGGTCTGCCGCCTTGACGGTGGCCGTGTACTGGTCGGTCGTGCCGGGGATCAGGTCGTAGGAGACGTCGACGCGGCGCGAGGCCACGGGCAGGCGGTCGGGGTTCCACTCGGGAGCGGGGTCGGGGTTGGAGGGGCCCAGGATCGTGTCGGATCCGCCGACGGTGACGGGCTCAGTGTCCTTCTGGGAGTAGTGCGCGGCCTGGGAGACCCAGCGGGCGGAGGCGGAATCGGAGGGGATGTAGATCGCCTGGACGGCCGCCGCGTCCGCGCCGAGCAGCTCGGAGACGGTTGCGCGACCGCCCTCAACCACGGCCTCGGTGAGGAAGTAGCCGTTGACGGTGATCCACGCGCGTCCCGTGTCGGTGGGAACGCCCGTGTCGAGCGTGATGTCGGTGAGGTAGTTGTCGCCGGGATGTTCACGCTCGGCGTGGTGGGACAGGGTGAGCGTGGGTGTGGCGGCGTTGCCGTCGGTGCGCTCTGCTCGGGCGGCGTTGTAGGCGGACACAATGTCCTTGATCGTGCCGTCGGCGGGGTTCGCACCGCCAACCTGCCAGACCAGCGGGGTGATCGGCGAGGAGTAGAGGGCGGTGCCGTCGGCGCTGCGCGCGGTCATCTTGTAGTTCGCGACGTAGCGGCCGGGCTGGGTGAAGGTCGTGTACAGGTGCGTGTGGCGGGGGTTGTAGACGGACCGGTAGGCGGTGTCATGGCTGGAGAGGAAGCGGTTGACGCTGTCACCGTTGTCGATGAACATCTCCATGCGGCCCGGGCCGTCGACGCTGATGAGGTCGAGCGTGTAGGTCTCACCCTCGAACTTGTCCGTGTCTCCGATCTCGCCGGCGCCCAGGCCCGCCCAGATGGGCGTGTTGCCGGGGCCTGGGGTCTGGGGGGCGGCGTTCAGGACGCTTCCTTCGGCGCCGAGGAATGACAGGTCGGGACGCTTGGCGGGAACGACGAGCTGCGATTTGGCCTCGTCCTTCTCGCCGGTGCCGGTCCACGCCTTGGGGATCCACAGGGCGGTCTTTTCCATCGGTAGGTTGATGGTGTTGAGGCTAAAGCTGTTGGTATCGTCGTGCCAGACGGGGATGGGCGCATCCACGTGCTGTCCGGTGACGATCCAGTCCTTGTCCTGGTCGGGCCCGGCCCACGCGGTGGCGGGGGTCAGCGCCAGGAAGAGGGCAAGCGCCGCGGTGCTGACGCGTCGCAGGTATGACATAAGGGTGCCTTTTCTAGCTATGTTGTAGATGAGAATCATTATCACTATAGACAATCGGTCCGACAACCGCACGTCACCGCGCGTGTTTCACACGCGTTTCACGCGCCCAGCACCCCGTCCCCCAGCTAGGCTCGACCCCATGAGATTCGCGACCTGGAACGTCAACTCCATCCGCACGCGCGTTGACCGCGTCATCGCCTTCCTCGAGCGCTCAAGCACCGACGTGCTCGCCATGCAGGAAATCAAGTGCCGCCCCGACCAGTTCCCCACCGCCCCCTTCGAGGAGGCCGGCTACCACGTCGCCATCCACGGACTCAACCAGTGGAACGGCGTCGCCGTGGCCTCACGCTTCCCGATTCTCGACATCCAGGACCACTTCCCCACCCAGCCCTCCTTCGGCGACCCGGCGGTCGTCGAGGCCCGCGCGCTCGGCGTCACCATCGACACGACCGACGCGCTCCCGCGCGAGGATGGGCAGGCCTCGTCCATGACGATCTGGAGCCTGTACGTGCCCAACGGGCGCGAGCTCACCCACGCGCACTACGCCTACAAGCTTGAGTGGCTCGCCAACCTCGCCAAGCAGGGCCGCGGCTGGCTTGCCGACCCGGAGGCGCTCATTGCGCTGGTCGGCGACTGGAACGTCGCTCCCCTGGATGAGGACGTGTGGGACATGGCCGTCTTCGAGGGCTCAACCCACGTGTCCGCCCCCGAGCGCGAGGCCTTCGCCGCCTTCGCGTCCGACGGCTGGGTTGAGGTCACGCGCGAGCGCGTCACGAACTACACCTACTGGGACTACCAGAAGCTGCGTTTCCCCAAGAACGAGGGCATGCGCATCGACTTCGCCTACTGTTCCCCTGCGCTCGCCGCGCGCGTGAGCGGCGCGCTGATTGATCGGGACGAACGCAAGGGCAAGGGCGCGTCCGACCACGTGCCCGTCATCGTCGACGTCGACTGAGGGACCGGACGAGGCGTGGGCGAGCCCCGCAACGCGTCGAGGCCTGGGCACGTGCCCTGGCCTCGATTCGTCGGAATTAGGCACGCTCGCGCGCGAGGGACAACAACGACGCGTTGAGGGCCGACCAGTTGTCGCGGTGCCACGGCCCGAAAGGCTCGGCACCCACGAAAGCTGCGCTGGCTCCCAGGTCACGGTCCGCCCACACGAAGGAGCCGGACTGGCCAAAGTGCCCGATGGTGCGCGGGGAGGCATCGGGCGCGGTCCAGTGCGGCGACTTGTCGCCGCGAATCTCCACGCCGAGGCCCCACGGGCAGGGTGTGACACGCCCGTAGCCGGGCACGACGCCGGCGAGCGCCGGAAACTGTGAGAGGCCCGCGAGGGCGGCCAGCGGCGCGCTCACCAGAGTTGGACGGGCGAGCTCAGCACCGAAAAGGCTGACATCGAACGCGCTGGCGACCCCCGCATGAGCGGGACTACCCGGGATGTCCGCGGAGCCCATTCCAAGCGGGTCAAACACCGTCTGGCGCACCCACTGAGCGACCCCCATTCCACTCGCCTCAGCCACGACCTCGCCGAGGATATCGAAGCCCTCGTTGGAGTAGATGCGGCGCTTCCCGGGAGCGGCGACAGGACGCCTCCCCTCGAAAGGCAGGCCCGAGGCATGGGCCAGCAGGTGGCGAACCGTTGCCCCCTCAGGACCCGCGGGATCATCAAGGGAGATCAGGCCTCGTTCGACCGCGACCAGCACCGACCACGCGACGATCGGCTTGGTAACAGACGCGAGCGGGAACACGCGATCAACATCGCCGTGCGAATAGACGACGTCGCCCCCGACACGAAGGACGAGGGCGGCATCGAAGGACGGCAGCGGTCCGATCACGCGGTGGTGGCTTCCGGAGCAGCCGCGGCCGCGGCGGCTTCTGCTGCCGCCGTGGTCTTCTCGCTGATCTTACGCAGCGTGCGTGCGTAGACTTCCGCGACCTCCTCGGGCACGGACGCGCCGAGCTGGAGGACGTAGTGCGCGGGCAGGTGCAGGAGCTGCACGCACACGGCCAGGAAGTCCGCGACGAATTCGCGGGCGTCGATGGGTTCGTCGTTGTAACGAGCCGACACGACAGAGCCGTACCAGTAGCGGATGAGGATCTTCGCCAGAGTGCGGGGGGTGGTGCCGATGTCGGCGCCCTCGTCCTCGACGAAGGCGGTGATCATCGCCGTGAGCGCCTCCTCCATCTGCTGGGTCCGGTACTTGTAGTGCGCGTGTGCGGGGTGCGTCTCCGAGGAGGATTCCGCCCACAGGACGCAGTCCAAGGCGATAGCGGCGTCTGCCCCGGGCTTCATGGCGAAACGCATCTCGCCAACCGCCCAGTCCACGAAGGAGCCGGCGGTGATGCCGCCCTCGTCGAAGCCGCCCTCAGCCTCGTCATTGATGGTGACGTCGAAGAGGGCGTTCATCTCCTCGTGACGCTGGATCGCGCTGCGCAGGATCGCTTCCTTGGACGGGAAGTGATAGACGACGGCGGGGTGGGAAATACCGACTCGACGACCGAGGTCGCGCAGAGAGAAGCCGTTATAGCCTCGCTCCGCGATCAGAACCATCGCTGCCGAGAGGATGGATTCGCGCGTCGCCTGCCCGACGGAATAGGCGCCACGGGCCTTCCTCTGGGTTGTCATATCTTCTCCTGCTGTTGCGGACGTCACATACCGTTAGTCCGAAATACACACTGGTATTCAGTGTAGCGCGCAATCTTAGGGTTTATCAACATTCATGACAAGCCCGTCGAACATCGCATTAATGTCAACTTCCACGCTACACCCATCCTGCACCTGCCCGCCGAGCAGCATAACAGCCAGCCGATCACCGATCTCGCGCTGAATCAAGCGGCGAAGCGGGCGCGCCCCGAAGGCGGGATCATAGCCCACCCGAGTCAACCAGCCGCGAGCTGGCTCACTGACTGTCAAGTTTATGCGGCGATCCTGGAGGCGCGTTTGAAGGGCAGCAACCAGCAGGTCAACGATCTGACCCAGATTTTCGCGGGTCAGGGCGTCAAACATGACAGTCTCATCCAGCCTATTGAGGAATTCTGGCCTGAACTTTGACCGCACAACAGACATGACCGCATCCCGCTTTTCCGAGTCCGTCAAACCCTCGTCCACCAGGAACTGCGACCCCAGGTTTGACGTGAGAATCAGGATCGTGTTGCGGAAGTCGACCGTCCGACCCTGACCGTCAGTGAGACGCCCGTCATCAAGAACCTGCAAGAGGATGTCGAAGATCTCAGGGTCAGCCTTCTCCACTTCGTCCAGGAGAACGACGGAATATGGCCGACGTCGCACCGCTTCGGTCAGCTGACCGCCCTGCTCGTAGCCGACGTACCCCGGAGGGGCACCGACCAGTCGCGCGACCGAGTGCTTCTCCGAGTACTCGGACATGTCGATGCGCACGATCGCACGCTCGTCGTCGAAGAGGAACTCCGCGAGAGACTTGGCCAGCTCCGTCTTGCCGACACCCGTGGGCCCCAGGAAGAGGAAGGAGCCGGTCGGGCGATTCGGATCGGACAGGCCCGCGCGCGAACGCCTCACGGCGTCCGATACCGCTCGCACCGCCTCCTTCTGTCCAATCAGACGCTTGCCGAGCTCGGCCTCCATGTGAAGAAGCTTCTCAGTCTCAGTTTGGAGGAGTTTACCCGTAGGAATTCCCGTCCAGGCCTCGATAACCTCGGCAATCTCCGTGGGGCCAACCTTCTCAGCGATCATCGGCTCCTCGGCAGCAACGGCATCCTGCTCCTCGGCGCGAGCCTCCTCCTGCGCAATCTGCCGTTCGACGGCCGGAATCTCTCCGTTTTGCAGGCGACCGGCTTCCTCCCAACGCCCCTCGCGCACGGCCAGCTCGAGCTGGGTGCGCAGCGTGTCCAGCTGGACGCGCAGGTCACCCACGCGGTTGTGGCCAGCCTTCTCGGCCTCCCAGCGCGCGGTGAGCGCACGCAACTTCTCTTCGCGATCCGCCAGGTCCGCGCGCAGCTTGCTCAGGCGATCCTGGGTGGCGGCGTCGGCCCCGTCGGGGTCGGACTCCGCCAGGTAGGACTCCTCCATGCGCAGGCGATCCACACTGCGGCGCAGCTCGTCGATCTCGACCGGCGAGGAATCCAGCTCCATGCGCAGACGCGAGGCGGCCTCGTCGATCAGGTCAATCGCCTTATCGGGCAGCTGACGCCCCGTGATGTAGCGGTTCGACAGGGTCGCGGCGGCCACCAGCGCGCCATCGGAGATCGTCACCTTGTGGTGGGCCTCGTACTTCGGGGCGATGCCGCGCAGGATGGCGACCGTGTCCTCAACCGAGGGCTCGCCGACGAAGACCTGCTGGAAGCGACGCTCCAGGGCGGGATCCTTCTCAATGTTCTCGCGATACTCGTCGAGCGTGGTCGCACCGACCATGCGCAGCTCGCCGCGGGCGAGCATGGGCTTGAGCATGTTGCCCGCGTCCATCGCGCCCTCGGAGCCACCGCCTGCGCCGACGACCGTATGCAGCTCGTCGATGAAGGTGATGACCTGACCGTCCGAGCGCGCAATCTCGGCCAGGACGGCCTTGAGGCGCTCCTCGAACTCACCGCGATACTTCGCACCGGCCACCATCGAGGACACGTCCAGCGAGATCAGGCGCTTGTCACGCAGGGATTCAGGGACGTCGCCAGCGACGATGCGCTGGGCCAGACCCTCGACGACGGCGGTTTTACCGACGCCGGGCTCGCCGATGAGGACAGGGTTGTTCTTCGTGCGGCGCGACAGGACCTGCACGACGCGGCGAATCTCGTTATCGCGCCCGATGACGGGGTCGAGCTTGCCTTCGCGCGCCACCTCGGTCAGGTCGCGGCCGTACT
>ERZ772786.888-NODE-888-length-11790-cov-2.321602_pt1 | contig 11790 bp, 11 predicted proteins | sample MGYA00511473_ERZ772786 | MGnify/ENA primary metagenome ERZ772786 (study PRJEB29015, sample SAMEA2738025) | human oral metagenome | biome: human oral; feature: human-associated habitat; material: saliva | place: China | collected 2252 ...
CGAGCAGATGACGGGCACCGCACGCGGCCTGCTCCAGCTGTGCCGCTACCAGTAGATTGAAGAGCCCGGTGTGCTCATTCCTGATGAAAGAGGCGCCACAGGCGGCTATTTCTTCAAGAAGAGAATTAGGTATGCGGAAATTGCGCAGGCCAGAAAAGACGCAATCTTGCTATCGAACAGGAACCCAACACCTGTGGCAACGGCGATACCCAAGACAAGAGCCGTATAGATAACGGAGATGGCCGGTGAAGGCCAAGTGTGCACTATCCTGTATCTGAATATAAAAAGAGGGAAAAAGAAGCCGAAAAATATCCAGAACGGCTGTTGCATGACCGTCTCCATATGTCATGAAGCAACTCGCCCGAAATGCGGCGAGCTGTTCATCAATTTACCACTGTACCCAGCGATATCTGCCCCAGGTTGGCTTGCGGTTAGCATCCAACGCCATCAAGCCTGTGCGAGCAGTCGTGTCTCCAATAGGGAAGGTCGCCCAGCAGTACACCTGTCGTCAGCCTTGTGCCCGCGTAGTTTCTCCCAAGTCCAGTTGCCTGCCGCTGTGGTGTGTCGCCTGTCCACGCCCTGGAAGCCGGTGCCTACACGTTGAACACTAGCGCAGGTCGGGGTGTGTGAGACCCCGGGTGGCGTGTGCGAGGGCGCACCGTAGGCCCGCGTGCCTGGGGGCCAGCAAGATGCCGCGGGCGCTCGTTCACACCATGGCCAGTGGCGAGGCCATCGGCAAATTGCCGCAAAGGCTGGAGTACGCCTCCGAGAGATTGTCGCAGGCAGCGGAACGTAAAACCTTGACAATGACTCCCGTCGTAGCCCATTCTGGTCTTGATTACTGGCGGCATTGTCCTCATGATCGTATTGGCCGTGCTGCTTCCGATCATCGAGATCAACCAGCTGGTCAAGTAAGCGTCGAATGCAGGGCAGGCGGCGCTTTCCATCACCAGGACATGCCGCCACAGAATGCGTCCCGGGCATCGCCTCATCCCGAGGTGCCCGGAGCCCCACAGGGCAGCGGCTGGGTCCACTCCAGGAGAGGGTATCAATGATGTGGCTGCTGCGAATCCGCCGACTGTTACGTGCCACTGGCCGCGAGGCCATGATGCTGTGGTACGCATTGCTTAATCCCGCCACGCCGATGGCCATCCGGCTGGGCATCGTGGCCACGGGGCTCTACCTGTTCTCGCCGTTGGACATCATCCCCGACTTCATGGTGCTGTTCGGTCTGGCCGATGATCTGGCCGTGCTGCTGCTCGCCATCCCCTTCCTGGTCAATCGCCTGCCGGCCCACGTGCAGCAGGAAGCCGCCTGGCGTGCCGACAACTCCTGGCTGGGCCGCTGGCTGCGGCGTGCGGGGACTGCGACGCGGTAAGCGCTCGGTCGTGTCTGAGCTGAAAGGTGCGGATACGCGGTGCAACCTTGTCGTGCATGGTGCGCACCGCTATCCGCATGCCATGCTCGGTCTGTAGATTCAGCCAGAAACGCGGCCCCATGACCGAGACGCAATGCGGTATCGGTGCTGATGGGGCGTTTGCCATGCACGAGTTCTGCTTTGATCTCAAAAGGGAAAGGGAAGAGAAGTCCGAGCAGGACGATTGATCCTACAGATACTCCACCGGCAATGACAGCAGGTCGTCGGCCAGCCACAGCTTCTGGGGGTACTGGTCGATGATCGTGCCGCGTGCCACAGTGATGTCGGCAGCGGGCAGGTGAGTGTGCAGCACATGGAAGGCGCTACCCATGCGCCTGTCGGGCTTGGCGCTGGTCTTGATCTCGATGGGGTAGAGCGTTCGGCCGTGTTCGATCAGCAGGTCGATCTCTTTCTGTGAGGTGTCCCGATAGAAATACAGCGGCGGCACTGTGCCCCGGTTCTGGAAGGACTTGATGATCTCGCTGACCACGAAGGTTTCGAAGAACTGGCCGTTGCGTGCACCCAGCCGGATGGTGTCGGGCGTGAGCCACTTGGTCAGCCAGGCCATCAGTCCGGTATCCCGCATGTAGAGCTTGGGTGTCTTGATGGCGCGCTTCAGGTGGCTGTTGTGATAGGGCGGCAGCAGGTGGATGATGCCCGAAGCCTGCAGCACGGCCATCCAGCGCTTGGCGGTGTCCATCGAGATGCCAGCATCCTGGGCCACGCTGCTGTAATTGAGCAGTTCTGCACTGCGCGCTGCCACGGCCACCATGAAGCGTGTGAAATCCGACGTGCTGCCGATGTTGGCCAGCTGGCGCACGTCGCGCTCGATGTAGGTGGCCACGTAGGATGCGTAATAGACATCCCAGTTCACCGTCTGCTGGTACAGGCGTGGCATGTAGCCACGATGGATGGTCTCCCAGATGTCCGGACAGGGCTTCAGGCTGGCTTCGCGCTTTTGCAGGTAGTCGTCAGTGGGAATGAAACTGTCCGTGAGCGTCACACCATGGATTTCCCGCAGCGACAGACCCGACAGATTCAGCACGGCGATACGGCCTGCCAGGCTCTCGCTCACGTTCTGCATGAGCCCGAAGGCCTGCGAGCCGGACAGCAGGTAACGGCCGTTCTCCTGCCGGCGATCGATTTCAAGCTTCAGCAGCGGAAACAGCGACGGTACATGCTGCACCTCGTCCAGGATCAGGCGGTCAGGATGGTTGCGCAGGAAAAGGGCGGGGTCGTCATCCGCCTGCTGGCGTAGCAGCGGATCGTCGAAGCTGACGTAGTGATGGTCGGGGGCCACGTGCTTCAGCAGGGTGGACTTGCCCACCTGGCGTGGCCCCGTGACCAGGAGGGCCGGAAACTGCGTCTGCAGCTCGGTCAGCAGCGGCTGCATCTGGCGGTCGATGTACATGCTGTGCCTCCATGCGCGAATGGCCACTTTGGGTTCGCTGAGGAAGTATGTTCAATTCACGATTTTATCGTGAATTGAACAGGGTTGGCATGAACGCCGTGCAACGCGTTTCGAGGGAGGTCTCCGTGAAGTTCTGCACAACCCGCCCTGATCGGAGGTTGGCCAGGTAGGCCATCAAGGCAACCGATAAAGCCAGGCCTCGGTGCCAAACTTGGTGCGCACCAGCGCTTCGGCGGCCGCGCGTTCCTCGGGCGTGATGTGGCCTGGCTGGCCGCCGTGCAGCTGCACGAAGGTTTCCTTCATCCGTTCGATGATGGCCTCGCGTGGCAGGCCAGTCTGGCTGCGTAGCGGGTCCACGCGCTTGGCGGCGCTGGTGGTGCCCTTGTCGCTCAGCTTCTCGCGGCCGATGCGCAGCACCTGCAGCATCTTGTCGGCGTCCATGTCATAGGCCATGGTGACGTGGTGCAGCACCGTCTGGCCGCCGTCGCGCGGCACGTTGGCAAAGCGCTTCTGGGCTGCGCCGCCGATCTTGCCCTTGTCGCTGCTGATGTCGTTGAGTGGTTTGTAGAAGGCTGCCACACCCAGCGACTGCAGTGCCTTCAGCACCCAGTCGTCCAGGAAGGCGTAGGAATCGGCCAGGCTCATGTCGGCCACCAATGTACCGGGCGCATACAGTGAATAGGTGATGATGCTGCCGCCTTCGATGAACATGGCGCCACCGCCGGTGATGCGGCGCGTCAGTGTCACGCCCAGCCGTCGGGCCGCTTCCAGGTCCACTTCATTGCGCACCGACTGGAACACGCCCAGCACCACGGCCGTGGTGTCCCATTCCCAGATGCGCAGCGTGGGGGGGCGTCGGCCGGCAGCCACTTCCAGGCTCAGCACCTCGTCCAGTGCCGCGTGCATGGCGGGCGAAACGGCTGGTTCGTGGATGATCTGCCATTCGAAGTCCCGCCAGGTGGTGGCTAGCCCAAATGCGCGGCGCACCGCGATGGCCACAGCCTCGGGGCTGAAGCCGAACAGCATGGCATCCGACGGCAGGGCAGCGCGGATGGCGGCAGCAAGCTGCGCCGTGTCAGCCGTGATGGGCTGGCCTTCCAGCGCCTGTCGGATGTCGTCCAGCGCGCTGTCGGGTTCCAGGAAGAAGTCGCCTGCCACCTGCACGTGGGTCAGTCTGCCATCGTGTTCCTGCAGGTCCACCACCACCAGCTTGCCGCCGGGGACCTTGTACTCACCGTGCCTCGTGCTCATCGGACGCTCCTTCGGAATGAGGGGCTATGATAGCGAACGAGAACTATTTATAGAATGGATGAGCAGGATCCGTTCACGACAGGCACTTACGCCCGCTCAAGTTCCTCGAAATCCGGGCGTGCGCCCTGGAAGTGCGTGTCCAGGGCATGGAAGAGTGCTGGAAGATTTTCCAGGGTGTTTTCTTCCTGTTCAATGAGGGACTGCGCGTCCCCATTGGATGTGGCCGCTCTGGAGGCAGTGGCTTCAGCTTTCATGCAAGGGCACGACAAAGTGGCGGGTAAAGACCGGGACTTTATGTGGATGCCGCAAAGATCCCGTCACTTTGCATGCCTGGTTCCCGAAAGACAGGCCGGCCCCCACGATCGAGGGGCGCGGCCCGAGAGCCATCAGCCCTCCACGCCACCCAGGGCGTTGGAGTAGCCCGCGTCCACGTAGGTGATCTCGCCGGTGATGCCGGAGGCGAGGTCAGACAGCAGGAAGGCGGCGGCGTTGCCCCCTTCCTCGATGGTGACGTTGCGGTGCAGCGGGGCGGCCGCTTCGACGGCTGCCAGGATGCTGGAGAAGCCCTTGATGCCGGCGGCAGCCAGGGTCTTGATGGGGCCGGCGGAGATGCCGTTGGCGCGGATGCCCTTGGGCCCCAGCGAGCGGGCCAGGTAGCGGACGCTGGCTTCCAGTGAGGCCTTGGCCACGCCCATGGTGTTGTAGTTGGGCACGGCACGCACGGCACCCAGGTAGCTGAGGGTGACGAGGGCACCGTTGCGCCCTTGCATCAGCGGCAGGGCAGCGCGGGCCAGGGCCACCAGGCTGTAGGCCGAGATGTCGTGGGCCATGCGGAAGTTCTCGCGGGTGGCGCCTTCCAGGAAGTCACCGGCGATGGCTTCGCGCGGGGCATAGGCGATGGCGTGGACAAGGCCGTCGAAGCCGTCGGTCCAGTGCTGGCCGACGCTCTTCATCAGGGCGTCGATCTGTTCATCTTCAGCCACGTCGCAGGGGAAGACCAGCGAGGAGCCGAATTCGGCCGCCATTTCGGTGATGCGGTCCTTGAAGCGGTCGTTCTGGTAGGTGAAAGCCAGCTCGGCGCCCTGGGCGCGGCATTGTTTGGCAATGCCGTAGGCAATCGAGCGGTTGGAGAGCAGGCCGAGGATGAGGATGCGCTTGCCGGCCAGAAAACCTGTGTTCATATGTCGCCTCGTGGCAAAAATAACAGCGGCATTGTCGCACGAGCTGGCCGCCCTACAATGCGGGCTGGTGTTTTCGACGTGGTGGCGGATGGCTGTGGGTGTGGATGTTTCCCGACAGAACGGGGTTGGGCGGCGCGCCTGGCTGCAAGGCGGCCTGGCGCTGGGAGCGGCCGCACTGGCTGGCTGGCCGGGACGCGAGGTGCTGGCGGCGCACGGCATGGCCTGGGGCGGCGAGCCGCGCTATCCGGAGTCGTTTGCCCACTTCGACTATGTGCGGCCCGACGCACCGCGCGGTGGCCTGGTGCGGCTGGCGGGCATGGGCACCTTCGATTCGCTCAATCCGTTCACGCTGCGGGGCATGGCTGCAGACGGCACAGGCACGCTGATGTTCGAGTCGCTGGCCGTGGCCAGCTGGGACGAGCCCTTCTCGGTTTACGGCCTGCTGGCCGAGGACATGATCCTGGCCGAGGACCGGCTGTCGGTGATGTTCAAGCTGCGGGCCGAGGCACGTTTCAACGATGGCTCGCCGGTGCTGGCCGAGGACGTGCGCCATTCGTTCGAGACGCTGGTGGGCCCCAAGGGGCATCCGCTCTTTCGGCAGTATTTCGGGGACGTGGAGCGTCTGGAGGTGATGGACGATCGGCTGCTGCGCTTCTTCTTCAAGCGCACCAATCCGGAGCTGCACCTGATCCTGGCCAAGGACCTGCCGGTGTTCTCGCGTCGCTGGGGGCAGGGCAAGGCCTTCGATGCCATGCCGCACGAGCGACCCATCACCAGCGGTCCCTATGTGGTGGACAGCGTGGACCTGGGCAAGCGTATCGCCTTCAAGCGGGTGGAAGGCTACTGGGCCGATGCGCTGCCGGTGCGGCGCGGCACCTTCAATTTCGAGCGGGTGGTGTTCAAGTATTTCCGTGACGAGGTGGCGCGGCTGGAGGCCTTCAAGGCCGGCGAGTTTGACTGGCTGTTCGAGAATAGTGCCCGCAACTGGACGCGCGGCCACGTGGGGCCGCGCTATCGCAGTGGCGAGATCGTCAAGCGCAACTTCCCGCATTCCAATGTGAGCGGCATGCAGGGCTATGCGCTCAACACGCGCCGACCGCTCTTCAAGGACGTGCGGGTGCGTGAGGCGCTGGCGCTGGCCTTTGATTTCGACTGGCTCAATCGCCATTATTTCCAGGGGCAGTACACGCGCACGCGCAGCTATTTCGCCAACAGCGCCATGGCGGCATCCGGCAAACCGGATGCCGAGGAGATGCGCTTTCTGAAGAGCCTGTCGTCGCCGCTGGATCCGGCGGTGTTCGGTGAGCTGCCCGAGCTGCCGGACAACCCGGATGCGGATGCGCTGCGCCGCAACCTGAAGCGCGCCCAGCAGCTGCTGAATGAAGCGGGCTGGCAGGTGGACACGGATGGCGTGCTGAAAAACGCGCAGGGCCAGGCGTTCCGCTTCGAGGTGCTGGGCGATGCACCGGCCTTCGAGCGGCTGGCCACGCCGTGGATCCACAATCTGGCGCGGCTAGGCATCCGCGTGCGGCAGCGCATGGTGGATCCGGCGCTCTATCAGAAGCGGGTCAGCACCTTCGATTACGACGTGGTGACGACGGTCTACCCGATGAGCAGCACGCCGGGCAACGAGCTTCTGCAGATGCTGGGCTCGGCGGCGGCCAACGACGCGCGCTCGGGCAACTATGCGGGCGTGGCCGATCCGGCGGTGGACGAGATCATCGAACGCATCCTGCAGGTGCGTTCACGCGATGAGCTGCAGCTGGCCACCCGGGCACTGGACCGCGTGCTGCGCCATGGCTGGTACATGGTGCCGCAGTTCCACAGCAGTAGCTACCGCGTGGCCTTCGACTGGCGGCTGCGACATCCCGGGGTGCTGCCGCTCTTCTACGATCCGCAGAGCTGGCTGCTGGAGACCTGGTGGCGTGACGACGAGGCGCGGCCGGTCCCCGTGGCCGAGCAGGCTGATGCGATGGACGTACCCCTGATGCACCTGCCCGCCCTGGCGATGGAACGGCCTTCGCAGACCACGGGCGCGGCTTGGGTGTCTGCCATCGGTCATCGCGCCGGGAGATTCCTGACATGCTGAACTATGTGCTGCGCCGGCTGGCGCTGATGGTGCCCACGCTGCTGGGCATCCTGCTGGTGAGCTTCGTCATCATCCAGTTCGTGCCCGGTGGCCCGGTGGAGCAGCTGGTGCACCAGTTGCAGGGAGCATCCCAGGGGGCGGAAGGTGGTGGTGCGCCGGCGGCCAGCGGCTATCGTGGTCGTCAGGGGCTGGACAAGGAGCAGATTGCCGAGATCGAGGCCTTCTATGGCTTTGACAAGCCCGCGCCCACGCGCTTTGTCGAGATGCTGGGGCGCTATCTGCGTTTCGACCTGGGCGAGAGCTTTCATTACCAGCAGTCGGTCTGGTCGCTGATTGTTCAGAAGCTGCCGGTGTCGATCAGCCTGGGGGTGTGGAGCTTCTTCATCGTCTATCTGGTGTCCATTCCGCTGGGCATTGCCAAGGCGGTGCGCGATGGCAGCCGTTTCGATCTCTGGACGACAACGGCGATTCTTGTGGGTTACGCCGTGCCCGGCTTCGTGCTGGGGGTGGCGCTGTTGGTGCTGTTCGGCGGCGGTTCGTTCCTGTCGTGGTTCCCGTTGCGCGGGCTCACCTCGGATGATTGGGAGTCGCTGAGCCTCTTTGGCAAGGTGATGGACTATTTCTGGCACCTGGTGATGCCGCTGACCTGTCTGGTGGCAGGCAGCTTTGCCGTGACCACGCTGCTGACCAAGAACGTGATGCTGGAAGAGATCCGTCGCCAGTACGTGGCCACGGCGCGGGCCAAGGGGCTGGGCGAGCAGCGCATCCTGTACCGGCACGTGCTGCGCAATGCGCTGATTCCGCTGGTGACGGGCTTTCCGGCGGCATTCATCGGGGCCTTCTTCACGGGCTCGCTGCTCATCGAGACGCTGTTCTCGCTGGACGGGCTGGGGCTGCTGTCGTATGAATCCGTGGTCAAGCGCGATTATCCGGTGGTGCTGGGCATGCTGTATCTGTTCTCGCTGATCGGGCTGCTCACGCGGCTGATCACCGATGTGGCCTATACGTGGGTGGACCCGCGGGTGAAGTTCAGTGGATCGGGGCGGTGAACGGATGAACGCAGTGCAGGACAATCGACACGGTGCGATCGGCCAGGGCCAGCCCAGCGGCCCGCAGGGCTGGCCCGCATCCATGGCACCGGCCTTGGGCGGCGCCACGCCGGGTGCGCAGAGCGTGGCGGCATCGGCCTCGCCAGCGGCGCGCGCCTGGCAGCGTTTCCGGCGGCATCGGCGCGGCTACATCAGCCTGTGGATCTTCGGCGTGCTGTTTGGTGTCTCGCTGTTTGCGGGTGTGCTGTCCAACGACCGGCCGCTGCTGGCCAGCTACCAGGGGCAGTGGTACACACCGCTGTGGCACGACTACCCGGAAACCACCTTCGGCGGCGACTTTCTGGCGCCCACCGAATGGCATGATCCGTTCATCCAGCGACAGTTTGCGCAGGATGGCAACTGGGCGCTGTGGCCGCTGAACCGCTACAGCTTCAACACGCTGAACTACTATGCCGAGCTGCCTAACCCCGCACCGCCGTCGGCCCAGAACCTGCTGGGCACCGACGACCGGGGACGCGACGTGCTGGCGCGGCTGCTGTACGGCTTTCGGCTGTCGGTGATGTTCGGGCTGGCGCTCACCGCCATCGGCACGCTGCTGGGCATCGTGATGGGGGCGCTGCAGGGCTATTTTGCGGGCCGCGTGGACATCACGCTGCAGCGGCTCATCGAGGTGTGGTCCGCCATTCCCGAGCTGTACCTGCTGCTGATCCTGGCCTCGATGTTCGAGCCCAGCATCTGGGTGCTGCTGGTGATCCTGTCGCTGTTCGGCTGGATGGGGCTGTCCGACTACGTGCGGGCCGAATTCCTGCGCAACCGGCAGCTGGAATTCGTGCAGGCGGCGCGTGCGCTGGGGCTGCCCCGGCGCACCATCATCCTGCGGCACATCCTGCCCAATTCGCTCACGCCGGTGCTGGCCTTCCTGCCGTTCCGGATGAGTGCAGCCATCGTGGCGCTGGCCAGTCTGGACTTTCTGGGACTGGGGGTCTCGGATTCCAGCCCCAGCCTGGGCGAGCTGCTGGCGCAGGGCAAGAACAACCTGGATGCGTGGTGGATCGCGCTGCCCACCTTCGGCGTGCTGGTGGGGACGCTGCTGCTGCTGATCTTCATCGGTGAGGCGCTGCGGGATGCGCTGGACCCGCGCAAGCGCTGAACGGCATCCGGATAAAGGCAATTGAAGGGAGAACAGGCCCCATGACGGGTTTGGCGGTTGGAACGACACAGGGCACGGCCAAGGCGACGGCAGACGGTGTGTCGCTGCTGGAGGTGCGGGGGCTGGGCATTGCGCTGCCTGACGGCGCCGGCCAGATGCAGCGCATCGTGCACGACGTGAGCCTGACGGTGGGCCGAGGCCAGCGGGTGGCGCTGGTGGGCGAGTCCGGCTCGGGCAAGACGCTGACGGCGCATGCACTGATGCGGCTGACCGAGGGCGCGAAGTACGACGGCCAGATCCTCTTCGAAGGGCAGGACGTGCTGACGGCCGACGAACGCACCCTGCGCACGTTGCGTGGTGGCCAGATGGGCATGGTGTTTCAGGAGCCCATGTCGGCACTGAATCCGCTGCACACCATCGGTGACCAGATCAGCGAGGCCATGGAGCACCACGAGGGGCTCACCCGCGCCCAGGCGATGGCACGCACGCTGGAGCTGTTGCAGCTCACCCGCATCCAGGATCCGGCGCGCTGCGCGGCCGCCTACCCGCATCAGCTTTCGGGCGGACAGCGGCAGCGGGCGCTGATTGCGATGGCGCTGGCCTGCCGGCCCAAGCTGGTGATTGCCGACGAGCCCACCACCGCACTGGACGTGACCGTGCAGGCGGGCATCATGAAGCTGCTGGCCGACCTGCAGCAGGAATTCGGCATGGCGGTGCTGCTGATCACGCACGACCTGCCGCTGGTGCGCGCCTTTGCCGAGCGGGTGGTGGTGATGCGCCACGGCAGCATCGTCGAACAGGGCTCGGTGGCCGAAGTGTTCGACCAGCCGCAGCACGAATACACCCGCGCGCTGCTGGCCGCGCACCCGCAGCGGCTGGTGGAGCCCGTGGGGGCAGGGGCGAACGTCGTCCTGCAGGCCCGCAAGGTGGGCTGCACCTTCGTGAGCCCCAAGGGCTGGTTCTCGCGCCAGCGCACGGACGTGCTGAAGGACGTGGACCTGCAGATACCGGCCGGCACCACCCTGGGCGTCGTGGGGGAATCCGGATCGGGCAAGACGACGCTGGCTCTGGTGCTGATGCGGCTGGCTGCTGGCGAGATGCAGGGCGAGGTGGAGATTGGCGGTCAGCGCATCGACACGCTGCCCGAGCGCACACTGCGGCCGCTGCGCGCCGGCTTCCAGATGGTGTTCCAGGACCCGTTCAACTCGCTTTCGCCACGGATGAGCATTGCCGAGATCGTGGGCGAGGGCCTGTGGCTGCACCACAGCCAGCTGTCCGACGAAGAGCACCGCGCCGCCGTCATCGGCGCCCTGCAGGATGTGGGGCTGGAACCCGCGCAGGTGCTGCACCGCTACCCGCACGAGCTGTCCGGCGGCCAGCGCCAGCGCGTGGCCATCGCCCGCGCGCTGGTACTGAAACCGCGCCTGCTGGTGCTGGACGAGCCCACCTCCGCCCTGGACCTGACCGTGCAGCTGCAGGTGCTGAAACTGCTGGTGTCGCTGCAGCAGAAATACGGCCTGAGCTACCTGCTGATCACCCACGACATGGGCGTGATCCGCGCCCTGGCACACCGTCTGCTGGTGATGAAGGACGGCGCGGTGGAGGAGCAGGGCGCGGTGGAAGAGATCTTCATGACGCCGGCATCCGCCTATACGCGCGAGCTGCTGGCGGCTTCGGCTTGGCGGGATGCGGTGTGAGGGTGGCCAGAAGGGGTTAGGGGCTTCTGGCCGTTGTAGGGATGGGGCTCAGATATCCAGAATCTTCCGCTCCATGCCCTTGACGGGCGGCAGCCAGGCCTGGGTGCCTTGCAGGGTCAGGCCAAGCATGCGGGCCGGCAGGCGGTAGGACTCGGCGCGTTCGGGGTCGATTTCGGTCTGGATGTCGTCATCCCGTCCCTGTTCGGTCAGTTCTGCCCAGTGGGGGTTGATCAGGAGCGTCTTGCCCAGGGCAATGAACTCTGCCCAGCCGGTGGCCAGTGCGTCGGCAGCCTGGGTGGCGGTGTAGAGGTTGCCCACGCCAATGAGGGGGAGCTTGCCGCCGATGTGCTGGTGCAGCTGTTCGATGCGGGTGCGGTCCGTATCTGCGCCGCGACGAGCCTTCTTGTAGAAGTCCCACAGGGAGACGTGCAGGTACTGCAGCGGTTTCCGCACAAGGGCATCGATGAGGGCGAAGGTGTCGGCCATGGTGATGCCGTTCTCGCCGGGTTCTTCGGGTGAGAAGCGGTAGCCGATGATGAATTCGG
>ERZ772786.896-NODE-896-length-11754-cov-5.176169_pt1 | contig 11754 bp, 9 predicted proteins | sample MGYA00511473_ERZ772786 | MGnify/ENA primary metagenome ERZ772786 (study PRJEB29015, sample SAMEA2738025) | human oral metagenome | biome: human oral; feature: human-associated habitat; material: saliva | place: China | collected 2252 ...
CAGCATAGACATTGTCCATTGAAATACGCTTGGCTTTCTCTATGTCTATGGAAAGTACTTCAAAGGGCAGAAACCTTCTGCTGCCTGTCGGGTCGGTAAGAAAGTCATTGCCGTTCACTGATGCCACAAAGCTTGCCAAGTGGGGATGCTCCTCTACATACTTGTCGTAGGGCATGCGGTATTTGACCATCGGGCAGGTAATGAGGTTCTTCAGTTCGTTCTCATCCCGTTTGTTGAGGGCTTTGAGCTGGTCGTCTATGTTTACGATAAAGTTCTGACCGATATAGGTAAGTGTGTCCTTCTCTTGTGGATATATCTTGCCCGTGTAGCTGTAACCGTGCAGTTTGGGCGGACAGAGCAAATCGAGAAATGTCGTTTTGAACTTACCCTGCTCACCTGTCAGTACAAGGCAGGTATGGTTACGGCACTCACGGTCGTCCATCGCATTGGCGACCACCGCCACAAGCCATTTGGTAAGATACGGCAACCATTTGTTAGAATTACGGACAACAACGCAGCTTGCCAAATCGGGAATTGCTTTTGGTGAAAAGAAAGTAAGAACACTACTACCACTGTAACTACCACCATTGCTACAACCATCACCTATATCTATCAATGGCAACCCTTTTAAATACTCCTGCACAGGATTGATACGGGGAGAAAAGCTGCTTTCAATGATGGAATAAAGGTTCTCGGCAGAAGTCGCTATGTTTTTATCGCAATCAAGTTCCCTGCGAAGCGTATTGATTTCATAACGACCGACTTTTGTAAATATGCCGCTGTTCCTACTTCGGTATTCGGTTCTACCCAATACTGTATTGTATCTAAAATCGTAGTGTGTGGAGAGGTAGTTTTCTATCTCTACGTTCTTGGATGAACTACCCCTTCGATGAGGATTTCTCCTGCTGTCTGTATTGCCTGCATCTGTGTTCTTTTTCATTATTCCCTTGAATTGGTTTCCAAGAGTGAAGTTAGGGTGAGAATGTGTAACTTCCAAGCATTCAGAGCCTTCTTGCATAATGTTGCGCTCGTCTGCTGCAAAATTCTTAGGGAAACAGGCTGTCAAAAAGAGCATTTATCGTCTCATTAAGCAAAAAATGGACGACAGGAAAGACAGGTTATCTGAAATACGGATGTTACTGTCTGCTTTCAGATGTACTCTTTTGCTTTGATTGTCTTATTAGCTTTATTTGTGTAGTGGCAAAAGTATAAATCTGTCTCTTTTGTCCTTGTCATAGTGCCACAAGCTGCCACGTGAATGAAAAGTGATGGAATAAGAAATATCCAATATTAATTTTGCATAAGACAAGCAGCGCTCGGCAAAGGATAAGTAAACTTTCCTCTGCACTCGCTTGGATTGTCTTTGCAATGAAAGAAAAAAGACGGGGCAGGAAAACGCAAATGCGAACCGATGATGCGGATTGCCCTTTTCCTTATTCTTCCCGGCATTTCCCTGCTGTTCCCCACGGCTTTGAGAGGTGTACGCACGCCATTATCTTTGCCGATGGAAACTGGAAAGATTTGAAACAACAAACAATAACAATATAAAATTATGAACTATTACATCATTACAGAAACCAATTGGGCAAAGCTTCGAGATGAAATCTTGAGCCTTGCAGAATGCTGCCACAAGGCATTCGGAGAAAAGAGTAAGCACACGGACTGGCTGCACAACGGAGATGTGTGCCGGCTGCTGAACATCAGCAAACGCACCTTGCAGCATTATCGCGATACGGGCATGCTGCCGTTTACACAAATCGGACACAAATGTTATTACAAGCGCGAGGATGTGGAAGCACTTCTTCTTACGAAGTCGAACAAACCTAAAAACAGACAGATATGATGGAAACAGCAAGAGATTTGAACATGGAGACGGATGAGATGCAGCTGATCGTCTCGGCCTTGAGAGGTGTAGGCAAACGGATTGTGGAAGTAGCGGATACGCACAAGCCACTCTTTGCAGGCGAACTTTTCCTCACGGGTAAGGATGTGTGCGAGCGGCTGTATATCAGTCCCCGTACCTTGCAGGACTACCGAGACAGGAAGATTATCCCCTACACGCAGTTTGCAGGGAAGATACTCTACAAGGCTTCGGACTTGGAAAGGATGTTGGAGGAGAATTACTATTTTAAGTCCATTTGAGTTTAGTATTATAATTCGATTAAAAATACTTATTAATAAGTATTGCCAGTATAGAATTCTTCCCATACCTTTGTATCCAAAATTGAATTAATGATAAAAATATCACACAGCCGCATAAAGGCAACAATAAAAGGAGCGTACTGTTTTTTAAACAGTACGCTTTTTTTTATGAACAAAATTGAACGATGTCCGTTAATAAAATAGTAATGAAAACGTTAAAAGAATACATAAGAAACAAGATTGTCGCAGCTGCTCGCAATGAATTTATTAAAAATGGCTTTAGAAAAACTTCGATGCGAACAATTTCGGCAAAATCGGGAGTTGCCTTAGGTAATATATACAATTATTTTAAGACAAAGGATGATATTTTTTATACTGTCCTTAGACCTTTACTTATAGTCTTGGATGAAAGGATGTCCTCCTATCGCATAGAACATAACAAAATAGATAAACTTCACTTCTCTCCACAAAATCAAAAAGATTTGCTAAGAGAAACGCTTAAAATAATTTTCTTATATAAAGAAGAATTAAAGTTATTGCTCTTTGAATCAAAAGGTACTTCTGTAGAATTTTTCCGTGAAAATTTTATCGAAGAACAAGTTGCAATAAGTAAAGAATATATTGACCAAATGCAAAAAGTCTATCCACAAATACAAACAAAAGTTTCGTCACTATTCTTTCGGATTTCCTCCTCTACATGGGTAACAGTCGTCGGAGAGATTGTCTCAAATCCAGAAATCCGTAAAGAAGAGGCAAAACAGGTTTTGTCTGAATATATACGCTATAATACAGCAGGATGGCGAGAACTCATTAATCCATAAAATTATGAACAGATTATTCATTGTAACGATACTGTGTTTGTGTACAACAGTTTTGTCTGCCCAAAATATATTACGTGGGAAAATCATAGATAAAGAAACAGGACTTCCCATATTTGGGGCATGCATATCAATCAAAAATACAAAACAGAAAACAGTTTCTGACAAGACAGGCAATTATCAAATTGACATACCCTCAAATGGAACATGTATTGTTGAGGTTTCATTTGTTGGATATAAACGAGTAAGGCAAGTCATTGTATTAAACGGCAATATCACAAAAGACTTTTTCTTAGAATCATCAGCGAACGTCCTTAACGAAGTTGTAGTGAGGGGATCTTCCCAGCAGGCGGAAATAAACCGCATTCGGCAAAGTCCTATGGCTGTAACCGTAGTGGACGGATCCAAGCTGCGGGGACGTTCAAGCGGTATAGAAGAAATTCTTACACGCACGTCTGGCATCAAAGTAAGAAAGACAGGCGGATTGGGAAGTGCGTCGCGCATATCTGTACATGGTTTAGAAGGTAAGCGTGTCGCCGTATATATTAATGGGTTTCCACTCAACAGTCCTGACGGTTCTTTCGACATCAACGATATTCCAATAGATGTGATCAAATATATAGAGGTGTACAAGGGTATTGTGCCTGCAGAATATGGAGGCGACGGATTAGGAGGAGCCATCAATATTGTGACACGTGAGGATGAATGCGACCTAGTAGGATTCACGCAGGAATTGGCATCATTCGGAACATCCAAGACACTTACAAGTGCTCAAAAGCTTTTTGCAAAGTCAGGCATATTATTTAATGTTGCTTTCTTTAAGAATAAATCCAAGAACAACTACACGATGTCATGGCCAGTATTCGAAATAAATCTGCCAGTCTCAGAATACAGAAAGGTAAGACGAAATAATGACTATTATGACGCAGACTTCTATCATGTCGGCATTGGTTTTAGAAAGTTATACTTCGATAAACTGGATTTGGAATGCGCCTTCTACAGAAATAAAAAAGGTATACAGTCTCTTAACTTTGATTCGCAGCATGCCTATATGAAAGGCTTTAATATAATGCCCACTTTGCATATAGAAAAAGACGACTTCGTCTTTAAAGGTTTGGAAATGAAATCATCCCTTGTTATTCCTATTATACAAACGAGCCTGATAGACACAACAACAACAAGAAGACAATGGGATGGAACCATCACTCAGGCAATGGGGGAAACAGAAGATAATCTTCTTAATGAATCCCATAACCGGCAATTTGAATTACGAAACAAATTTAATTTAAAATATACATTTGGACAACATACATTCAACATAAATGATCAACTTGCTCTTTCGGACTACCGTCCTAAAGATGAACGCATGAATGACTATCTCGGGTTCGATCCCAGCTCGTTTCCCAGCAAAATGATTTCAAACAATATCGGACTCTGTCATTTGTATGCCTCTTCCAATCATCGTTTTCAGAATTCCTTGACGATAAGCATTTACTATCTGAAGTCAAAAATCTTTAGAACAAGCGATGCCTTGTCGAAAGCCCAAATGAAAGATGCATCAGCTCCCAAACAAACAAGTGTGAACAAAACGTACTACGGATTTAGTGAGGGAGTGAGCTATGAGTTTTGGAAAGGCGTGAGGGGAAAATTCTCGTTTTCACACAATGTGAGACTCCCTGACACAGGAGAACTTTTCGGTAACGGAATGAGCATCAAGCCATCAGTGAACTTACTGCCTGAAATTGGAGACAACCTGAACGTTGGAACCATCATAGATACAAGAAATGTGATGGGACTTACCCGCGTGCAGTGGGAAACAAACTTCTATTACATGTATATCCAGAATATGATAAGGCTTTTCCCCGCTGATATCCGTTCCATCTACACAAACTTGGGAAAGACGAGCACGATGGGATTTGATACCGATTTGAAAGTAGACGTGACACCAAACATCTATACATATTTCAATCTTACACTACAGGACATTCGAGACCGGCAGAAATGGTTAAACGATGCAAAAGGGACGGATAATCCCACATATAATAAACATGTACCCAACATACCGTCTTTCTATTTTAACTATGGTTTGGAGTATCATGCAGAAAATTTGCTGGGGCGAAATGAACTATCTAGAATTTATATGGATGTGTCCCATGTCGGAGAATTCGATTGGGGATGGCAAATGAGCACACTGTCCGACCAGCGTAAAAAATGGATTATCCCCTCCAACGATGTGTTTACCATAGGCCTTCAACAATCCTTTTGGCACAATAACATTTCATTGAGTTTCGAAGTTGAGAACATCTTTGACAAGGAGAACTATATGGAATTCAAGATGCCACTGCAAGGACGCACTTTTAAAACAAAATTGCGTTTTAATCTGTTCCGCGACAAAACATCGGGCGGAGCAATGAGTTTGTAATATATTACCAATTTAAAAACAAATAAAATGAAACATTATTTTTTAATCGCAGCCCTTGTGTTGCTATCTCTTGTAGGTCTCACCTCATGCGGAAAGGACTCTCCGGACTTTCCTCCCTCTACAAAATCTGAAGTAGGATTTGTACACAGCGTAAACATCGGAGAAAACACATATATTAGCCTGTTCAAGGATTTGAGTGTTAGTTCACTCAATACAGACAACGCATTGGTGCTTCCGAAGGGGGCATTCACATTCGTGTATAAAAATAAGATATATGTGACAGATACAGAACACCTCTACAAGTACATCCCTAAGGATGGAATCCTTGTTCAAGAAGGAAACACCATGCTATTTCCAAGTGGTGCAAAGGCCACATACATCACATTCTTATCCGAGAAGAAAGCCTACGTTTCTTGTCTTGGATTAGGAAAGGTGTGGATTATAGATCCGTCCTCCATGACAAAAACAGGAGAAATAAATTTATCTAGCTATTCCTTGGGGAAGTTGGCTGGCGACAATAATCCTGAACCATGTGCTTCCATCATCAGAGACGGCATCTTATACGTGACGCTCTGCCAATTAAAGTCTGCCTACTCATGCGAGAAGGGGGTACATATAGCCTTAATAGATACCAAGACCGATAAGCCCATCAAAATGATTAGTGACCCTCGTGCTACAATGGCCTCCTCTATGACCCCCGCTGGGGACCCATTCGTGGACGAGAAGGGTGACATCTATTTCTATTGCGTAGCTATGTTTGGATACCAGCCTGGGGTCAAAGAAGGATTCTTGCGCATTAAGAAAGGGGAGCAAGACTTTGACAACTCATATTGCTTCACCCTTGCAGACGTAAACTTAGAAGGAGTAAAGGGGAACAGAACATCGTATGCTTATAATAAAGTGTATGGTGGAAACGGAAAGGTTTATGGATACCTTAACATTCCCGGAGCGGCAAGTAATCCACCTGACTACGTTCATGACAAATCATTTCAAGCCTTTGAAATTAATCTATACAATAAGACTTGCAAGAAGATGAATTTTTCTGGAACTGTAGGCTGGGCCACATCCATCTGCAAGTCTGGCAATAATATCATCTTCGGCATGTCAACAGACCAAGGCATGGGCTACTCTGTCTATCACATGGATGATGGAAGCTATGAAAAATTGAAGGTAAAGGTTTCTGGAGCACCCTACATGTTGCATGAGCTTAAATAGTTGCCATAAAATATATTGGATACAAACTCAACATCTGAAAGGATGCGAACTTCTTGATTAGAAACTTTAATCTCCCTCAAAACAAGAAAAAGAGCTGTGTCGTTACTCATTATAGGGTTTGATACAGCTCTTTTAGTTTATGTGTTATAAACTATAAATTCTCATGGTTGTGCTTTTAGTTTTTATACACTGTCAATTCAGTTTTAATAAAAATCTTTCTTTTGTAGTAGCGTAGTAAATAATTGAAAGAATATTCGTATATCAATAAAAATCTTTAATCCTTTTTCTTTCAACGTATTATACCTTATTGTAGTTATGTAGTAAGATATAATCAATGAAAGAAAAAGAAAATATAATCATCAGGTATCCGTCTTTCCTATTAAGAATATCGGTGTTATTATGGATGTAGGTTTCTGCAATCTCTGACATACATGTTTCCTGAAGAAGTGTGCTTCCGTACTGTCCAATTGATAAGACAAAGCGATGATGATAGTGAGCGGATAAAGCGGAGCATAACCTCGCAGATGTCCGTTCACGAATACCTCCACCTCCCCTGCAGCCCTTTCTTCGGATTGTAGGGGATATGTTTTCAGAAGCAGTTGCAATCGATAATTGAGTTTCCTCCATGTTGCACCGAAGAAATCTACCAATTCGCTCTCTGTCATTGCTATTTCGCCCTTGCCTTTGCGAATGATTTGCATACTGTCGCCCCACTCGAAATAACTGCGGCCTCTTTTTGTTTGATGGTGATTGACATTCATACGGCTTCCTCCTTTGTGTCCTCTTTTTGATGTTTCCTTATCAGGCTATCCATATCCTCCGAAATCTTATTATCTGTTACCTGTGCGTAGATTTGGGTGCTGGATATGGAAGCATGCCCCATCATCTTGGCAATGCTTTCGATAGGTATTCCCGCACTTAAACTCATTGTACCGAATGTGTGCCTCGCCATATGGTAGGACAACCGCTCTCTGATACCGCAAGCCTTGCCCACGATGCTCAGTTTTGCGCTCATAACGCTACGGCTGCAATTAGTTCGGAAGACAAGGTCGTTACCTTTTTCTTTCACCGTCTTCCGTTCTTCGTTCCTTTCTTGCTCCGTCTTGCATTGATTGATGATGGCTTCCGCTATGGGATGTAGGGGTACAACAAACTCCACCTTTGTCTTCTGCCTTTCTTTTCGGATATATCTTTGTCCGTCTGCTGACATTTGGATATGACGGTATTGCAAATGTTCCATATCGGCAATAGCCAAACCTGTAAAACAGGCAAAGACAAACATCCGTCTTGCTTGTTCAGCCTCCTTATCAATTACTCTCAATGCCATGAGTTTGGCAACATCGCTCTTTTGCAGAAAGCGTATCTTCTGTTCCGCTTTCTCATACTTGGCATTCTCAAAAGGATTACAGCGAATGAGCCTTTGACTGACCGCACGATACATCAGCCTACTCAACCAACAAAGGTAGCGGTTGATGGTTGCTGTTGCCAAGCCTCGTCTTTTCAGATAGAAACGGTATTCTTCAAACAAGTCTTCCGTTATAGTGGCTATGACTATATCCGTCATTCCCTTATCCTTTACAAACTCCGTAAGTAACTTATCTGAATAGAGAAGATTCTGATAGGTTCCCTCAGCTCTTGATTTGCCCACGCACTCTTTAACGGATTGCAATTCTGCCTTGCTCATGGCAAGGAGTGTTGTCGGCATGGTGGCTATTCCCTGCAAACGGTTTTTAAGCGGTTCCACACTTACCACTCCGTCATTTATCAGAATATCTTGATAGGTCTTCTCTACAAGTTCCTTAAATTCGCTGATTCTTTGATTGGTCTTCTTGTCGGTTGTCTGTCCCTGTTGGCTGTTCCACTCGGAGGACTTGCACTGCTCGCCTGTGGTGATAGCAGTGCTCTTTCCATCTATGGTGATACGGCAGAGAATAGCGGTCTTGCCGTCTGCCTTTGTCTTCTGCCTGTTGATGTAAAACAATATCTTGAATGTACTTCTCATTGTCTTGTTGTTTTAATGTTTGGAATGAATGTATAAGAATATACAAAGTATAGAGATCAGATAGCCAACTGCATATCTTCGGTGAAAGAAAGGAAACGGTTAAACTCCTCAAAGAGTTTCTGTGGCGTAACCTTCGCATAACGTTCGGTCATACTTACGTTCGTATGTCCGAGCATCTTACTCACCGTTTCGATTGGAACTCCCTGCTCTAAGGTGATAAGTGTGGCAAAGGTATGTCTTGCCATGTGCGAGGTAAAGGGAAAAGATATACCTGCCCGTAATCGCAAGGCCTTGAGACAGGACTGATAAGTGGGATATTTGATATGGGGGAGCAGTGTTTCCCTTTCATCGCTGTGCATTTTCTCTATTAACCGAACAGCTTCCGGCAACAACTTGATACGACAAAGTACGCCCGTCTTCTGTCGGTTGAACTTCAACCACGAACTACCTGCATCATCACGGACAAGATGCTTCTTGCTTAGTTCCATCAAATCACAATAGGCTGCACCGGTATAACAGGCGAAGAGAAACACATCACGAGCAGTTTCCATTTCTTTTTCCAATTCATCAAAGCGGAGTGCTTTGAGTTTGTCCAATGCTTCCTTGTCGAGAGCTTTGGGTACTTTCTTGTCTCCTCGTTCTATATGGACTTTGTCAAACAGAAGCGTATCAGCCAGCCCCTCACGATAAGCCAGCCTACAGACAGTCTTCAAATCTGCTGCAGCTCTGAAAAATGTGCTTTGCTGATGCCCGAGTTCACTAAGACAGAATGCTTGCAATTCGTAGATGAAGTTTTCTGTCAACTGCGAGAATGCCAAATCCGAAACATGATACTTCTTCTGTATAAACTCCTGCAATCGTTTTCGAGTGGAATGATAGGCGGACATAGACTCTTCCTTGATGTCTATACCGATATGGCTTTCTTTCTCCTTAATGAGCATATCCAATCTCTCGATGAGCATACATCGTGCCTGCACACAGCCTTGAAACTGTTCCTTTACATCGGTTGCATCAAATGGCTGTCCTTTGGCAATCAACGACTGATAGGCAGATTGAATGGAAAGCAGAAGATTTTCCAACCAGCCGTTAACCTCCACCGCCTCATGGCTCTTGCCGTCCATCCTGCTTTCACGTGAATTCCACAAGTCGGGGTTGCAGGAAAGTTTACAACTAAACTGGGCAATGGAACGCCCAATGGTAATACGTCCCATAATCGGGGCCTTGCCCGACTTGTCCAAACCGCTCTTTTTGAGATAGAGCAACACCTTCATCTTCTCTGTTTTCATACGCTTTAATATTTGTGAGTAAAATTACCCAAATTAAAGCGTTCCTCACTTATGCAGAAAACTGCCGACCGAAGCAACAGCCACACGAACGAAAATAATTCAGTTACCGAATACTGCACCATCGTTACCTACATCAAAATAGGGTAACACTCTGGTAACTGAACTTCTGCCTAAATCTGCATATTTCTGCCCTTTACAAACAGAGCAGTATTATGCCAATTCGTGTATTTCCTCCTCATTATCAGTTAGTTTGCATCAGCTTCGATATTTCTTCATTTTCATTGATTAGTTACAAACGTGTATAATCAATTATACAAACGTGTATAACTCGTTATACAAACGTGTATAATATCGTACTTTAACTTAGAGTATGACAGGATATATACTATCTATGCGACAGGACTTGTATTGTCAGTTGATGATGCTTCTTAGTTTGACGGGATTCCTCCTTATTATATTAGCTGAATCCATAGACACTCTTTGTGTAAGTCTACTGGATAATTAGAAGCAAATGGATAATCCGTACAGGAAAGAGAGACACTGAATCTTTATAGAACATGCCGAGCTTGTGACAACGTGATAAGCTCATTAATCACGACGTTAGATTAGGCAAAGAGAAAGAGAGTGTATCGCACCGGTTAAGTCCTGCGATACACTCTCTTATGTTGATAAATTAATTCGTAGTTGTTGTTGGTATGCTATTTACTTTAAATTAATAACGGATGATAATGCTGTGGAATATTTAAAGTAGAAGTCTTTGTAGACGGTGGCATCCGATAGGGGATTACCATTGCGATTGATTTCCTGCTTCTTTAAGATAACGTGATACTTATTGGGTACTAAATTGGAGATAGTGTATTGTATGTCGTATTTGCAAGTACAATTTGTGTCTTCTGTAGATTGTTCTGTCAATATTATAGTGCTACTCCCGTCAGTATTCATTTGGGTTTTGATTAGGGCATCGCATGCCAGTGTTGCATTATGGTGTTCGAGAGTCATCTTTCCTTCACCTAATGCTTTTAAAGCAAGATACTCTTTCTCTTCTCCACCTGATAGATTGTTTGCTCTAGCTAAAGTGGGGCTTGTTTTACATCCTGTATTCGTAGAGTTGGTTAAAGTAGGAATAGGACTTTGAATCTCTGAATGATTGCTACATGCTAGCATTGTTGCTAAGGAAAGTGTTGCCATCAGATAGTTAATGATTTTCATAATGAATAACAGCTTAGTTAATAATAATAGTTTATGTGGTTTACAAATATAGTTTTTTTATTTAAACTAATTGATGTTTTGTTTTTATTTAACAAGATAAGATACCTCTTACATACGAGAAGAGCCTCCATTCGGAAAGAAAGAAGGCTCTTCTATATTCGAGTATAATTATCGCTTTTCTAATAGCACAACATTTTCAACGTGTGGCGTGTGTGGGAACATATCAACGGGTTGAACGGCGGCTACCTTATAATCTGCATCAAGCAAAGCTAAATCTCGTGCTTGTGTTGCTGGATTACAACTAACGTAAACAATGCGTTTAGGACTTGCCCCGAGGATGACGTTAACAACGTCAGGGTGCATACCAGCACGTGGTGGGTCAGTGATGATAACGTCAGGGCGACCATGCTTTTGGATAAACTCTTCGGTGAGAATATCTTTCATATCGCCAGCATAGAAGAGCGTATTATCAATGTTATTGACGTTGGAATTAACCTTTGCATCTTCAATCGCTTCGGGTACATACTCGATACCAATCACCTTACGAGCTTTCTTAGCAACGAAGTTGGCTATCGTTCCCGTTCCAGTGTAGAGATCGTAAACAAGCTCATCTCCCGTAAGATTGGCAAATTCTCTAGCAACAGAATAAAGATGATAAGA
>ERZ772786.898-NODE-898-length-11729-cov-3.969933_pt1 | contig 11729 bp, 11 predicted proteins | sample MGYA00511473_ERZ772786 | MGnify/ENA primary metagenome ERZ772786 (study PRJEB29015, sample SAMEA2738025) | human oral metagenome | biome: human oral; feature: human-associated habitat; material: saliva | place: China | collected 2252 ...
CAGAAGGAAGCAGAAGAGAAGAAAGCTGCTCTTGCTCCGTTTGTAGGTGTTTGGGAAGCAAAGTCTATTAGTGATCCTAGCCAGGGAGATATCCCCGAGAGTGTTTACCCAACGGCAGTAGAATCCATGAAGTCAATTTATGGTTATGACTTTGCTGACGACGGCACGGGTAATTTCATCCGTTTTGGTGCCCAGAAGCCTTTTACCTGGTCTGTTGATGCTAATGGAAAGCTCACTATCACCCTTGCAGGCAATGCTGGAAGCTATACAGCAACCGTTGATTCCTCGGGTCAGATGACCGTTGAGGGCTCTGACGGTTCCAAGGCAGTCCTGAAGCAAGTTACTAAAACATCTGGTGATTATTCCAGCTTTAAGTACAAGCCTTTTGACGCAATGGCAGACAAGGGTACTATTGCGTATAACTTCTCTTCTACTAAGGGCGAATACAAGATGCGCTTTAAGCTGAAGACTGAGGTTGACAAGGTTCTTATCGATAATGACGATCTCTATGTCAGGTATGTTGGTATTGCTAAATCCCCAGATGGTTACTCTGAAGGCTACGTCTTTGAGATCATCAATAGATCTGAAAACTGGGTAAATTGCACCTTTAAGTTAGATAATTCTGAGGATTCCGTATGGGCTAACGATTCCAACTATCTTGAGAGTGGCGAGAGGGTCTTTGCATTTGTAATTAATAGTACAAATCAGAAAAAGCCTCTTGCTGATCAGACTGAGGTAAATGCAGTTGTTGAGTACTACCACATCAAAGGTGGTAAGAGCATGGAAGACACTAAGACAGAAAACGTTGACCTGATAATCTCTCAAAAAAAGTAAGTGTGCCGTTGATAATGAGACAAGTACGTACACATAAAACATTTACGTGTTAAGCGTGGAATACAGAGACGTCACCTGTACAATGGGTGGCGTCTATTCTTTTACTGATTGCTCTTTTAAACTCAAGAAAGAAGCGTGACCAAACATGAAGAAAGCCTTGATTTCGATTGATTACACCTATGATTTTGTAGCAGATGACGGAAAGCTGACAGCAGGTGCGCCAGCTCAGGCTATTTCAGACGCAATTTATGAGGCTACAAAGTGCGCTTTTGATCGCGGAGATTATATTTTCTTTGCCATTGATGCTCACGATCCAGAAGACAACTTCCATCCAGAGTCTAAGCTTTTCCCACCCCACAATATCATTGGTACAAGTGGTAGAGACCTGTTTGGCCCTCTGAATGATTTCTATCAGCAGCACAAAGACGATAGCCATGTCTTCTGGATGGACAAGCGTCACTACTCGTCCTTCTCGGGAACTGATCTTGATATTCGTCTGAGGGAGCGCGGCATTAACACGGTTATCCTAACCGGTGTTCTTACCGACATCTGCGTGCTGCACACGGCAGTGGACGCTTACAACCTGGGTTATCACATTGAGGTTGTTGAGCCAGCAGTTGCGTCGCTGACGCCTGAGAACCATCAGTTTGCGCTTGCGCATTTCAAAAATACGCTTGGTGCAACATTGGTTGATGCAAAACTCAACGAGATTGAGAACTCGTAATGACGCCAGAACAACGAGCAGTTACATGGTTTGAGAAGGTCCCTGATGCAGATGATCTTTCATTTGACCAGAGACTTGCTATTTGCAAAAAGACCGGAAATACCATGGCGCTTGTCTTTGTTGTTCTATTTTCGCTTGAGTTGATACTTGCGTATGTGCTTACCGATGGTTCATTTGTATTCACTATGACCGATACTTTGAACAGCATGTTATCAAGACCTGGTAGAAGAGTTACGGCCCAGGGAGTGGCTGTCGCGGGTATTATTGTGGTAGCGCCACTATTGGTCATTCCTGTAGCCGCCGTGTTTTTTACTCGTTCCATTGTTTTTAAGCAAGAAATTAAGAAGCGCTTAAGTAAGTAGTTAAGTAAATAAGTTAAAGAACTTATAAGGCCCAAGAAAGTGAACTGCCTCTCATTTCTTATGTCCAAGAAATGGGAGGCTGTTCATATGGGAGAGGTTCTTTTGTTTTTGCATATTTTATTTACTCTAATAAAAAAATTACCGTTTATGGAATTGATGACATAAATTTACTTTTCAATATTTGATGTAGATATAGAATTGCATTATTCGTTTGATTTTAATCAAGGAGCTGCCATGTCAAAATCTGATCGTGGACTTGTTTTTGGAATTGATTTAGGAAAAGCCTCATGTGGATTAGCTATTATTGATTACGAAGCTAAAGAAGTAAAATTGCTTTCAAGCCGAATTATCAAAGCTCCCGAAAACAGAAGCGGAAAATCTCTAGCTGCAGTAAGGCGAGAAAAGCGTTCGATTAGACGACAAATCGACAGAAGAGCAGCAAGAAAAAAGAATGTTTTAAAAGTATTAAAACAATTTGGAATTACTCCACAGGATTGTGATTGCAAATGGTTTGAAACTAAGAAAAACGGTAATGATGGAATAGATTTACCGGTTATTGTGTTAAGAAGTCAGGGACTTGATCGACAGCTCTCTAACAGAGAATGGGCCCGTATTCTCTATTGGTTCTGTAGTCAGCGTGGTTATATTAATCGAGGAGAAGAGACTTTAATTAATGGAGAAGTTTCTACTGAAGTTTCTTCTGAATCCGAGGAAGCTGGAAAAGTTCTTTCTGCTATCTCAGAAAATAAAAAAGCACTAAAAGAATCAGGCTATAGAACTTTTGGTGAGTACTTGTATAAAGAGAGCTATGTTTCAACTCGTAGCTACAGAAACAAAGCCGGGGATTATAAACATTGCGTGTCTCATCCAATGGTTGTGGATGAGATTAAAGAGTTATTCGAGCAACAGAAGAAGTTTGGAAATACTCATACATCAGAAGAATTTAGAGATGCTTATTTAGAACAGCTCAATTGGCTTAAAGATACTAAAGCTTTTGATAAATTGACTTATCAAAAGGTAGGCTACTGTGTTTACTTTGATCAATATAGTGATGAGCCCCAAAAAAGGGCGGCAAATGCTGATTTAATTTCTGAAGTCGTTAAAGCTTATGAAAAGCTTGGAAATATACGTTTAAAATTTGATGATAAACCGGAGCAATCTCTAACAAGAGAAGTTAGAGATGCAGTTATTAATGAGATGTTCAGTGTTCATCAAGGCGCTAAGGTTAAATCGGTTACGTTTAAAACTTTACGTAAGCTGATAGATGATGACAATTTGGTTGGATTTAAAGGAGTTAAATCAGATTTAGAGAAGAATCCAGTATTCGTGCCTAAAGCCTGGAATACATTTTGTAGAGTTCTTTCAGCATCAGAATCAGGAATTCAGTTGTTAAATAGAATGAAGAATGATTTTAAATTAGCTAATGCGATTGCTGAGTCTCTTACCTATGCCTCATCTCTTGATAGTTTGGAAAGAAGAATTTCAATGTATCAAGAAAAAGAGAGTTTAGAAATCTCTGAAGATGAACTTGCTTTAATAGAATCGCTGCCTTACAACACAAAAATATTTAAGGGATATGGGTCCAGATCTATTCAAGCGTTGGAGATGTTACATGATCAATTTTTAGATGGAGAAGCTTTTACTCTTGATGAAGCTGAAAAACAGTCTGGACTCCAAGGTTTCAGGCTAAGAGAAAAAGGAATTAGACAGTCGCTCTTGTTGCCATATTCTGATTATGATGTGCAATGTACGAACCCTGTTGTTTTAAGAGTTCTTGCCCAAGCAAGAAGAATGATTAATTCTGCCATCAAACAATATGGAATGCCAAATATAATCCGTATTGAATTGGGTAACGATATTGCTAAATCGGCAAAAGAAAAAAGCAAAATTGCAAAAGGACAAAATGAAAACAGAAAAGAGAATGAGCGTATAAAAGATAAAATTGCCGAACTTCTTCATATTGATCAGTCAGAAGTAACTGGCAAGCAGATTACTAAGATGAAACTCTATGAAGAACAGGGCGGCAAAGATATATATACCGGAGAAGGTCTTGGTGATATCGCATTCGCGGGAGGAAGACGCTTTTTAATAGACGACAACTATTGCGAGATAGATCATGTACTTCCATACTCAAGAAGTGCTGATGACCTGAAGTCGAATAAAGTTCTTGTTCTGGCAAAATCTAATCAAGAAAAAGGAAATAGGACCCCATACGAATGGATGAACTCCAATGACGGCAGTCATCTAAATTGGGAACAATTCTGCTTACGAGTCTCGTCTAATGTTAGATTATCCGATGGTAAAAAATCAAAGTTATTGGAAGAGAATTTTGCTGAAAAAGAGACTTCCTTTATCAAACGTAATATGGTGGATACTCAATATATGGCCAGAGCAATTTCTGCTTGGCTTTCAGATTCATTGAATTTTTCGTCAGAGTTTGATCAAAAGCAGCATGTCTATGCTGTAAACGGAAGAATGACTGCAAAATTGAGGAGAAAATGGGGCCTCAATTTTGGCGAGGATGATACAAAAGATCGTAGCGACAACAGGCATCATGCTATTGATGCTGCGGTAATTGCAGCATGTAGCGCATCAATGGTTAAGGAATTTGCAATTTCTTACTCTAGATTGAGGGAGGTAAGGGATTCAGTTATTGCTGAACCATGGGAAGGCTTTGCTGACCAGGTGCGTGAAGCAAGGAAATGGGTAATTCCTACAATGTATCGTCCTAATAAAAAGAACGGCTTAATTTATGAAGAGACTAAATATAAATATTTAGGTAAAGAGGTGGGCGATAAAAAAATCGTTCATATTTTAAAAGGGAAAAAACAAGGAGTTGGAACTGTTGACTTATTTAGAGATCCAACAGGGGGACAGTTTGCAAGAATTTTGGGAGACCGTGCATACATTAGACTATGGCTTGATGAGGAGGGAAAATCTGGAAGAGGTGAATGGCTGATAGAGCCAGTATATTTTGCTGATCTAGATAAAATAAAAAGAGGGTCTTATGTGCCCAGATATATACCTCGACAAAAAGTTACAACACAGGAATGGGAATCAATTCCACCACGTATAACAGAGAATTCAATACCTATTGTCCTTAGAAATGATGACATAGTGAGGATAGATGGTATTTATGGAAGGCTAAGTGGTCTGGATATTAATAGTAAGAGATTAAAATTTGACAGGATTTTGTCAAAGGATGTAAAGACAATAGGAAGCTGGACCAAGGACACTTCCGTTGAAGTTATTCATGAAGATTGTTTGGGTTTAATGTGGTTCAACTTATTAAAGGATCAAAACTCTAAAGAAAGTTGAGATGGATTATAAGATAGAACACCTCTTTTCGTTGAGTTGATTAGAATCTTCCTCCCCGTGTATTGTTTCTCAGTAAGTTCGAGAACAGTTACACATCCTTTGGGAGGAAGATTTTTATTTACTCTTGAGAGATGGCTATTTGTGTTTTCAGTACCTAAAGTTATTCTGCTATAGACGCTAAACTGCTCCATTATCCAGCCAGAGTTAACTAGGAACTTATGAAATTCATGGTAGGACTTTTTATCAGATTGGGTTTTAGTTGGTAAGTCAAACATAATTAGTAGTCTCATGACTCTCATTTTTCTCCTCATTCGAAAGTAACCAATTCAATGGGTAAAAGAGAAGGACATGAAAGAACGGAAGAATCTTCGTCTTCCATGCTTTTAATTAAGGATTCAATTAACTCGTCTATAGACTGTCTTACGGAAATTTTCCTTCCGTTTTGACGAACGCAAAGTTCTAAAACCTTAGATAAAGATACTTTGATCTCATGGGATAAATCTAAATTTAATTTATATGATGCAATATAAAAATCTACGACTGGTCTAAATGGCTCGATAAGATCGTCTGCTAAGTTGAATGCGTTTTCAATACTATTGTGGTGAATACCTTTTGAAGGCATTAATCCATGGGTTATCAGTGATTGAATGATTACAGACCTAATAATCGAATAACCATAGTCTAGAGAAGGAGTCCAATCACTATTTCGTCGTGATCCATCCGTAATTAAAATTTTGAAGTAGGCCTGAGCCGCTACAGCTTCTCGGTTAGTTGCATCATCGGATTGTATCTTATCAATTATTTTTCGAACCGAATGAAATGGAAGGTTTAAATATTCTAAACAGAGTGACTGGTTAAAAATTTTGGCAGAAACGATCGATTTCCATTGTTGCTTTTGTAAAGGCTTCTTCACATTAAATTGAAGGCTAATTAACTCGTTTTGCCGGCAATTACCTACGAGGGGAAGAATAATCGCCTCTGGAATATGATTGGTTCCACAACATATAATACTTGCTTTATTTTTGCTAATTTCTGTTATAAGTCTTTCTGTAATGACAACTGCAGGATGATCAATAGTAATCATCCCTATATCTTCTATAGGGATAGAGATAATTCCTTCTTCATGTTTATCGATTTGAAGCTGAGAATGCTTACAGGATAAATATGCCGCTGACCGAATTGCTATTGAGTATTGCACAATTCACCTCTTAATAAGAAGCTTTCTGATACAATATGCGTATGTTTTGATTCATACTTTCTGGGAGATCGTACGGATCTAGACAAGGCCAAGCATTTTTATGCTTGAGCCGCAAACGAAGCCCGGGGTAACCCGGGCTAGTTTTTTTAAATTATATCAACTATCGTGAATTTTTTGGAGAAGTTTGTATAGTTTTCAAAATACTAAACCCTTGAATTCCCTGTAAAACAAGGAAAACAAGGGCTTGGTATTTTACTACCTGGGAGATCGTACGGTAATCAAGACTGGGCTGGCCGTGCTAACGCAAAGCTTAATATTTTACTACCTGGGAGATCGTACGGTAATCAAGACGATTACACAATCAGCCTTATAAGCGGTACAATTTTACTACCTGGGAGATCGTACGGTAATCAAGACAGTAGTGGCCTGGTCGAGAGCGCCAACAAGATTTTACTACCTGGGAGATCGTACGGTAATCAAGACTCCTTGCAGCTCGTTGTCTTCGATGATGAAATTTTACTACCTGGGAGATCGTACGGTAATCAAGACTCAGATAGTGCATAATGTTGTATCGCTAGAATTTTACTACCTGGGAGATCGTACGGTAATCAAGACACAAACCCGTTTGCAGCCCTGCTATGGGTTATTTTACTACCTGGGAGATCGTACGGTAATCAAGACCTCCGCATATAAGCTTGCTTTGGCAATAAGATTTTACTACCTGGGAGATCGTACGGTAATCAAGACGTCGAGTGGTCAGTCAGACTCAACCATGCAATTTTACTACCTGGGAGATCGTACGGTAATCAAGACTTGTAAGGCGTTCTAAGACACGCAAATTGCATTTTACTACCTGGGAGATCGTACGGTAATCAAGACAGTTACGCCAGGACGCGTCACGATTACATAATTTTACTACCTGGGAGATCGTACGGTAATCAAGACGATAAGAGCCAGCCAAAATGCTTTGTTACGATTTTACTACCTGGGAGATCGTACGGTAATCAAGACCCGAGTCTGTAATGGCTATGTTTCTTGATCATTTTACTACCTGGGAGATCGTACGGTAATCAAGACTATGCCCTACACGGTGCTTACGCTTGACCGATTTTACTACCTGGGAGATCGTACGGTAATCAAGACCTGATGTACACCGTCGCCCCATTCTAAGAGATTTTACTACCTGGGAGATCGTACGGTAATCAAGACTATGGAACGATGGCGCAAGACGTATATAAAATTTTACTACCTGGGAGATCGTACGGTAATCAAGACCTCTACGTATTTCTTACGTATAGCGGTTTCATTTTACTACCTGGGAGATCGTACGGTAATCAAGACCCCTCTGAACCTGCATAAAACACCCATTTAATTTTACTACCTGGGAGATCGTACGGTAATCAAGACAGTTCAGCGCCCGCTATTCTTGATAGTCGTATTTTACTACCTGGGAGATCGTACGGTAATCAAGACAGCACGTATTCGTCGATGATTGATAAAATCATTTTACTACCTGGGAGATCGTACGGTAATCAAGACTTTAGAAGCTCGTGAACGTTGGTTTCAGACATTTTACTACCTGGGAGATCGTACGGTAATCAAGACCTGATGAACTTCACGAACACATCAGCAAGGATTTTACTACCTGGGAGATCGTACGGTAATCAAGACTCAGGCGTTGCAACTGCTGAATTTCTATCAATTTTACTACCTGGGAGATCGTGCGGTAATCAAGACTATCCTCTTCTGTGGAACCCACAACAAGCTATTTTACTACCTGGGAGATCGTACGGTAATCAAGACTTGACGCGCTTGATTAAGGTGTGTTTCCTTATTTTACTACCTGGGAGATCGTACGGTAATCAAGACAGATGGCAACAACTACCTTCTCTTGGCTGCATTTTACTACCTGGGAGATCGTACGGTAATCAAGACCGGGCTTTTTTGTGCTTAAAATGGCTCTCTATTTTACTACCTGGGAGATTGTTAAGATAATCAAGATTGCGAAGATCTCGAAATACTCTCCTGTGATTGGTTTTATTACCTAGGAGACCATTCTATAATCAAGATATAGTCGCAGTGAATTCTATTAAAAACTGGGGTTATTATAAAATTAAATATATGATTAATGGCGTACGTTGCTATATCAGCTTATACCTAGAAAAGTATAAAAGAAAGGCATCTATTATGGCTACTAGTGAAGCACAGAAAAGGGCCAGCGCTAAATATCGAAAGAATAACGTAAAGGCAATTATGTTTAATCTATATCCAAGCGATAGCGATTTAATAGAGTTCTTGGAAGGTAAAGAGAACCGTTCAAGCTACATCAAAGAGCTTATTCGCAAGGATATGAGTAATTCAAAAAATTAGTTTGAGCTAGCGTCTGTATTTGGCGTTCTCGAATGCAATCTTGAAGTCTTCAAGGAGCTCACGAGGGACCTTCTCCTGATCTCCGTGGTGAAGCTCTTGCATAAAGACATTGCTTATGGCTCCAAAAATCAGGCGAGGAGCAATCTTATCTGCAAGAGGCACAAATTCTAGAACATATCTTTTATCGTCAATGGTAAGCCAGGTGCCTCTCCAGCTACCGACTGTTCCCTCAATATCCGAAGCGTGGGCTGAAGCAAAGACGTTTTGATTGTTATCAAAGAGGTACACGACGCCATCTGCATCGACACCAACAAAACCGTCTGTAGCGCATTGCTCAAAACCAGAAACAATATGCGCGCCACTGGTCCAGAACACCCAGTTCTTCTCGCCAGCCATAGACAGACCTTTCTAGGACATCAAAAGTTTCTTGATTAAATGGTAGAGTGAGAGTGATTTTAGGGCAAGTAATTTTCGGTCAAAAAGCATAGTTTACCTGCGAACTCAACCTGCTGTTGAGTGGTCGGAAACCGTTGCGATATCCAACTCAACTGATGCGTTCTTGTTGAACGTATTGTTACGACTCATAGTGAAATCAGCGGCCCGCAAGCTATTTCAGTAATAATGAGTTGAGAAAAGGAGCAACTATGATTACTTCATCTGAGACCCTTGGTCGTCGTATTGCACGTCTTCGTTTGGCTAGAACTGCAACGCAGGAGCGTCTGGCAAAAGAGCTGAACGTGAGCCCGCAGGCGGTGAGCAAATGGGAGAACGACATTAACTACCCGGATATCTCGCTGTTGCCAGATCTTGCACGCTTCCTTGGCGTATCTGTTGACGAGCTTTTGAGTGGCGCAAGCGCTTCCACTCAAGAAAGAGCTTCTGTCCAAGAGAGTGCTTCCACTCAAGAGAGCGTTGCTGAGGTTGTTCCCGTTGCATCTGACGAGCCTGCAGAAATCGTAGAAGAGCCTGTAGAGCAGGACAACCAGGGTATTGCTACTCAGTCTTCAGGTTTCAGCTTTGGTAAGCTTTTTGGTAAGAGTATGGTCAAAGTCGAGAAGAACGACGAGGCTGACGGTAGCAAGAAAAAGGGTGTTCGCCTGGGTAACGGCTCTGCAAAACACGGTTTGCACGTGTATGTAGTCTCCGACGATGGCGACGTTGTTGATATGTGCGTACCTCTGGGCCTGGCAAAGTTTGTTCTGAATTCGGGAATCCAGGTAAGCGGAAGCTATCTTAATCAGGAGACCCAGGAGCAGCTCTCTAATATCAATCTTGATGCGCTTATGGATGCTGCAAAGACTGGTGAGAGTGGCACACTTGTGGATATTACATCTGCAGACGGTGACGTTGTAAAGATCTGGTTTGACTAAGCGCTAACGATTACATAGTGAAGTCAAAATTGTCATCCACATGACGCCCGAAGGCATTTAAGGCAATTGCCGTTAAAAGATTGGAAGTGTCGGCTAATGGGAACGCATTATATGGCGAGTGACGACCGTCTTCTTCTAGTTAAAATTGAAAATGAACTTCCTTTTTCTTGGGACTGGAAGGAAAATGATTGGAAATTTAATGCAAGTCTAGCCGACATCTTCATTGGTGAGCGAACTCTTGATGACGTTACACTCGAAGAGATAGAGCAGTTCAAGCAGGAGAGAACAGTTCCTGTTGTTTCTTGGTAAACAAACTAATTAAAACCCGCTTAATCCATATCAAATAGAATAAGCGGGTTTTCTTAATTTCATTATGCCCAATTGCGTTGATTTAAGCCACTTACAAAATCTATGTGATTTGTGATAACGGCAGATGGGGCATATAAAAAAATGCACCCACAAGAGCAGATGCATTTTATTCACCAACAAACCCGACTCAGTCCAGCCGTTGGCTCGTCCTTTAACTAGCAAGTGTATCTATTTTCGTTGATTTAAGCCACTGAAAAGTGGCTTTTTTCATATACGCAACCGTTGCGGAAAAGCGGTACCTACCTCGTAGCAAGGGTAATGCTACTCGCAAACGTCCGAGCGGACGGAACCTGTTGAAAGGAAAGAAATGGATTTGAAGGAACCTGTAACCACTCAAGAGCAGCTCGACAAGATCGTGAAAGACAGGCTTGAAAGAGAGCGTGTTTTGGCGCAGTGACATTCTGTCTAAAATTAGGCATAATAGTTAATAAAGATACCCGTCCAATTCTACTTGATGTGGATTTGCGCGGGTATTTTTTGGTTTTAGTGTAGTAACATTTTGATTGGTGATGTTCGATAAAGATTGGCTATCTCATTTAGATCAGGATTGAAAGCGCTGTTCATAAGCTATTTTATTGACATTTTATTGCAGGAATGTAGAATTACATTAACAACGCGTAGCATAGTAAGCAGTGCCCTTGTTGGAGATGACTCAGGTGCAATTCCTGGCCGTTGTTATTAGCCGCCTTAGAGCGGCTTTTTGTTTGGTGTAGATTTTGATTTGCGTAGTTGTACGCTAGCAAAAAGCACCCCGGTCATCCCATAAATTGTGATAGCGAGGGCGCTTTTGCTTCACTATAGCATATGCTTGCTGTGAGAAACCGGTCGGCTGCACAATCCTATCAACTATACTTGTGGCAAATAATTTGACGTAATGCTGCAACAGCACGTTCTTCTCGACCGGTAGCGGAGATTCTTACATGAAGTCTTTGATTGTGTACTATTCATATTCCGGCATCACAAGAAGGCTTGCGGAGGATATTGCGCTGATTACCGATGGTGAGCTGCTGGAACTTAAGCCTCAAGAGCCCTATTCTTTCTCGTATAACACGGCGGTAAAAGAGGTTAGAGCGCAAATAGAAAAGGGCGTTTGTCCTGCGTTAATGCAATACGATATAGATGTTGCCAGCTTTGATACTGTTTTTATAGGATCGCCCAACTGGCTTAAAACATTTGCTCCTCCG
>ERZ772786.906-NODE-906-length-11676-cov-5.144652_pt1 | contig 11676 bp, 9 predicted proteins | sample MGYA00511473_ERZ772786 | MGnify/ENA primary metagenome ERZ772786 (study PRJEB29015, sample SAMEA2738025) | human oral metagenome | biome: human oral; feature: human-associated habitat; material: saliva | place: China | collected 2252 ...
CACTGCGACCCTTGGCGGGCGACGCGAGACACTACTTTCTCGCGCCGCCCGCCAGACGGGCCGAATGGGTCTTCTGTTTCCAGCAGTTGCCCTCATGGCGGTGTTCCTCGTAGGTCCCATTGCATATTCGGTGTATGGGTCTTTGACCAATGCCGCCCTCTCGGGCTACAAAGCAGCAAATCCTGAATTTGTTGGCCTCGAGAACTACGCGGATCTGCTGTCCAGCGGAGCATTCTGGAAAGCGGTCCTGCTGACGATCATCTTCGTCGTCGCCTCGGCTGTGATCGGCCAAAATATCTTGGGGCTCGCCCTTGCCATGCTCATGAGCAAAGCCCCCAAGATTCTCTCTACCCTGGTCGGTGGCGTCGTTGTCATCGCGTGGGTTATGCCGGAGATCGTCGCCGCTTTTGCGCTCTACGCTTTCTTCTCCACCGACGGAACGCTGAACACGCTGCTGAGCTACATCGGCCTCGGTGGAACAACCTGGCTGCTGACCTTCCCCATGTTCTCTGTGATCATGGCGAATATCTGGCGCGGAACAGCCTTCTCGATGATGGTCTACTCCGCCGCGCTGGCCGAAGTTCCGCCTGAGATTCAAGAAGCAGCGAAGGTTGACGGCGCCCGAGGCTGGCAGCGATTCTGCTTCGTCACCCTGCCAATGATCAAGGGGTCTATCTCAACCAACCTTCTGTTGACGACCCTTCAGACCCTGGGCGTCTTCACCCTTCTCTGGGTCATGACGGGTGGCGGACCGGGCACTCAATCCACGACCCTCCCGGTCATGGCTTACCAAGAAGCCTTTAAGAACTCCCTGATTGGCTACGGAACGGCTATTGCGACCGTGACCATTGTTCTGGGTGCACTCTTCGCTCTGGTCTACATCCGTGCTCTCAAGCCGGAGGTGGACTAATGGCTACGCAGCGCAAAGAAATCCCCTCCGTCGCGAACCCGCGAGAAAAGACCGTCCGTCTGATTTCGAGCACAATCCTTGCTCTGATCGGCATCTCCTTTGTCGTTCCACTGGCATGGGTTCTCTTCGCGTCTTTCAATCCGACAGCGACGGTGTCCTTAAGTATCCCCGAGCACTTTACGACCTCGAATTACTCGGATATTGCGACATTTGATCGCACGTGGCTGCCGCTGTGGAACTCCGCGATTCTCTCCTTTGGTACGGCCATTTTGACCGTGTTCGTTGGCGCGCTCGCGGCTTATCCGCTTTCTCGCTACAAGAGTCGTTTCGCGCGCGGATTCATGTACACGATTCTTTTTGGAACCTGCCTTCCCATCACGGCGCTCATGGTTCCCGTGTATTCGCTCTTTGTCAGCATGGATTTGATCGATTCAATCCCGGGGATTATCTGCTTCATGACCGCAACCTCCCTGCCCATGGCAGTGTGGATGCTCAAAAACTTCATGGACTCCGTTCCCGTATCCCTCGAAGAAGCGGCCTGGGTCGATGGCGCGAGCGCGCTCAAAGCACTGCGCACCATCGTCCTACCGCTGATGAAGCCGGGCCTGTTGGTGGTCTTCATCTTCATCTTCACTGCGACCTGGGGGAACTTCTTCGTCCCCTTCATCCTCACGACCGACCCGGACATTCAGCCCGCAGCCGTCGCCATCTACCAATTCTTTGGGACGCACGGCGCGGTCGTCTACGGAAAACTGGCCGCATTCGCAGTGATCTACTCCAGCCCGGCGTTAATCCTCTACGCGATCATGCAAAAGGTCTCGGGAGGAAGCTTCGCTTTAGCTGGAGCCGTGAAGGGATAGGCCTCCCCTCCAAGGCCTCCCTTCTTCCTCACTCCCGAGGAAGTGTGATGTGCCTGGTTGTCGAATCTTCGGCAACCAGGCCATCGCTGATCAGTGCCTCAATGACCCGAGGCGCCTGCTCGGGATCCGCGCCCTCCAAGCGCGCCGCGGCCACGGCCTCGTCAATGGAGATCCCCTCCGGAGAGCGCCGCAGTGCCGCCATTACCCGGCCGCGGGCCTGGCGATCCGTCCCCTTCCAACTTTGCCCACGAGGCCGCACCTCGGCAGGCGGGAAACCGACCTTTGCCCATGTGCAGTCCTTGCGCAGTGGACAACCCTCGCACTTGGGGGAGCGCTGCGTGCACACGAGCGCTCCAAACTCCATGATCGCCACATTCCAACGGGCGCAATCCGCACCATTTTCGGGCAACCAGTCAACTGCGGCCGCAAACTCAGCGCGAGAAGGCGCACTGCGCCGAGCAAACTCCACTCCGTCACGCACGCGCGCAAAAACTCGGCGAATATTCGTATCCAACACGGGAATGCGCTCGTGGAATTGGAAGGAGGCAAGAGCGCTCGCGGTATAGGGGCCGATCCCCGGCAAGGCCAGCAGGGCCTCGTAGCTATCGGGAACTTCGCCACCCCACTCGCGCACAATCACCTGCGCGCACTCGCGAAGCCGCAGTGCCCGCGAGGGATAGCCAAGGTGTGCCCACTCAACTAAGGCCTCGGCGGGGGAGGCAGCCGCGAAATCCGCAGGAGTCGGCCACAGCCTCATCCACCGCTCCCAAATTGGCTGCACGCGCGGGATCGGGGTTTGCTGGCTCATCACCTCAAAGACCAAGGTTCCCCACGGGGAGACGTCGCTCGCGCGCATGGGGAGCTCGCGGCGATGGAGCTCGTACCACGCGAGGATTGGCGCGCGAAGCATCTCGTAATTTGGGGTTGGCACAAGAGGTAGCTTAGCGGTCAGCCAACGCGCCCGCCGAGGCACAATAGGCAGCCGAAACTGTGCGAGAATGGCACCATGCTGCTCAGTGATCGCGATATTTCGGCAAGCCTTGATAGCGGACGAATCCAACTGGATCCGCTGGATCGCTCTCTGATTCAACCCGCAAGTATTGACGTGCGCTTGGATCGGCTTTTTCGGCTTTTTGACAACCATCGCTACTCGGTAATCGACCCCGCGGCCGACCAGTCTGACCTCACCCACAGTGTCGATGTGGGGCCGGATGATCCCTTCGTCCTTCACCCCGGCGAATTCGTGCTGGGCGCGACCTATGAATTGGTCACCCTAGGTGACGATATTGCCGCGCGCTTGGAAGGCAAGTCTTCGCTTGGACGCCTGGGCCTGCTCACGCACTCAACCGCTGGCTTCATTGATCCCGGCTTCTCAGGCCACGTGACCTTGGAGCTGTCGAATACTGCGACCATGCCGATCCTCCTCTACCCGGGAATGAAGATCGGCCAGCTGTGCTTCTTCGACCTGTCTTCTCCCGCCGAGTACCCCTACGGAAGTGAGGGCCTCGGCTCGCACTACCAGGGACAGCGCGGCCCCACGCCCTCTCGGACGCACCTGCGTTTCACTCGTACACGTATCGAGCGCTAACCGTGGGACAGGAAGCCTCTCTGCCGCCTCGTCGCCGGTCGTTTCGCGAACGAATGGACGCGGTCCCCGCTGGGGAAGCGCATGATTCAGCGCGCGGCGCTGGAGAACCCTCGCTGAGTGAGACTGCTTCGCATCCTTTGACACAGACCTCGATGACTTCGGTCGGTGGGCTGCGTGCTTTCGATACTGCGCTGCGTGTGAACGATACCGGTGAGATCCGCATCGATGATCACGTGGCACGCGTATCTATGGGGGTTTCGGCGGGTGAGCGTGAGATTTTGCCGCTGCCCCTTGAGCTTGCACAGGATCACCACCTTTTCTGCGTGGGGGCTTCCGTTGAGGACGATGAGCTTGAAGCGCTTGCCGTTTCCGCTTGGGACGAGGCCCACTGGGTAGCTCCCGGGCGTCTGCACCTGCGCGGGGGAGTGGAATTGTCCGGCCCTTGGTCTCTTCCCGTTAATGTTCGAGGCGAACTTGGCTTGGGTGCGGATCTGACCAGCGCGTGGGTTTTGGAGTGCGAGCCCATGCGAGGCGCGCGCGTTCCCGAGGAATTGCGCGGCAGCGATCGCTGGGCTGAAGCCTTCCCTGAGGGACTGCCTTTCGGGACCGAATACCAGGTTTTGCTTGTGTTGGAGCGGATGGCTCGTCGCCTTGCGGGGGCGCTGCGCATTGCGGGCAGTGGTCGCATTATTCAGCCCGATCCGGATTCTGCGGTGTCCTTGGCGATCTATACGCCGCGCTGGCTGGGTCCCGCTCAGCTTGCCGAGGCCTTGTCTTCTACCTTCCCCGAAGTCATCGATTCGCGTGAGCTCATTGGTCAGGAGGCGCCCCCTCAGACGCGTCGGGAAGCTGCAGCAGAGAGGGAGCTTCGTTCGGTGGTGCCCGAGCTCAGTGATGAATTGCGCGAGGTGCTGGCTCGTGACCGGGAACGCGCAGAGGCTTCGGAACAGGTCGTTGACGGATATGCGCTGCTGGCTCCCATTGCCAATCAGTCGATGATGATGATCGAGGCGCACCAGGTTGAGCGTGCTCCTCACGTTCTGCGATGGGAACAGTGGGCGCAGGGGGCAGTTATTGAGTATCGACTGCGGTGGCTCCCGAAGGGGCAGGTCCAGATTCCTGAGGCGATTGTCACACGCAGTGAGCGCTTGGAACGGATGCGATCGATCCGCGATATTGAGTCCGCGGCAACTATTATCTATGTGCTTACAGGCGGAGCTGTGGTTGATGAGGATGATTTTTTGGTCTCGCTGGATGATAGTATTAGTGCTGGTGACAGCTAGTTCATCTGAAAAAAGCCTATGAAATTTGTGCGCAGGTGCTGTATTCTTTAAGAGTATTTATTCACTCGTGAATTATGGAGTTTTGACTGTGTCAAACCTACGCACGAAACGCGCTGTGTCAGCACTTGCAGCACTGACACTAGCGGTTGGTGGTATCGGGGCTGTTGAGGTTCTTTCCGATCACACTCCCGCCGCGGTTGCAGCAAGCTGCCCCGCGCCCACAACCAATATCACGTCTAACATGACGATCAGTGACCCTGAGCTGACTGATCAAAACGGCACCCCGAAGACAAGTTTCACTGTCGGAGCGACCGTTGGTTTCAAGGTGAAGTGGTCGACCAGCTCGAAGGTTCACGCCGGCGAGTACTTCCAGTACAAGGTTTCGACTCAGTCAGCTAAGCCGATCATGCCCTTCAACTTCGACGTGAAGTCGTCGACGGGCACAGTCATTGGCTGTGGCACCTGGGATCAGGATGGTAACGTCAAGGTCGTCTTCAATGATGCGGCCGAAGGCGCAGCCTCTTGGGACGGTTGGGTGATCACTACCGCACAACTGACCCTGTCCAAGAATGAGGTTGGTAAGAAGCAGCCTTTCAAGTTGACCGAGACGAAGTCGGTTGACGTCGATATTCAGCCTGGCATCGGCGTTGGCGTGGATTTCCGCAAGGATGGCTGGCTCTTCAACGTGTACAACAGGAACCGTACGCTTGCGTGGCGTATCACGGTTCCCGGTGGCGACACTGGTCTGAAAAATGTCAGCGTTGTTGACAACTCCGAAGACACGAAGTGGGACTTCAACTGCGATGATCTTGAACCGCTGTTGAAGAACGACGAAGCGAATCTTAAGCTTGTCGACTCGGTCGCTAACGGCTACAACGGGCCAGATGTGTCCGGTGGAGCAATTCGTCAGAACGCGACCATCAGCTGCTCGGCGAACAAACTTGAAATCAAGCTTCCCGAGGTTCCCGCAAATAAGTTCGCAATCATTGTTCTGTACGGTCACACCCCCGAGGTTGTTTCCGGCCACTACTGGAATACCGCGAATATCACTGCGAATGACATGGAAACCCGCACGGTCTCTGCTCAGGACGTCGTCCTGGGTGCAGATGCAGGTGCAGCGGCACGTCAGGTCTTCTCCATTGCGAAGAAGGTCGATGATTCTGCCGCAGCGCTGACCGAGAACCCGGACTTCACTTTCGAGGTCACCCTGAAGGGCCCCGGTGTTGACAGGACTGAAACGGTCACTGTTAAGAAGGGACAGACCTACACCTACCCGGACAAGCTGCCCATCGGAACAAAGGTCAGCATCAAGGAAAAGAACCTTCCCGATGCAAGTGTTCTGTGGGATAACGCAACCTCTGGTGTCTTTGACCAGGCCGAGGGCGTGACCTTGGGTGCAGACAAGAAGACTGCAACCCTGACGATTAATCCTGAAAAGGATTACACCGCAACGGTGACGAACGTGACCAAGCCGAAGCCGACGCCTTCGCCGACTCCGTCCACCACGACACCGACGCCTTCGCCGACACCTTCGACGACGACGCCAACCCCGTCTCCGACTCCGTCGACGACCACTCCGGTTCCGACCCCGAGCACCACCACCCCGGTGCCCACTCCGTCCACGACCACTCCGGTGCCGACGCCTTCCACAACGACGCCTGCACCGACTCCGTCGACGACCACCCCGGTGCCGACCCCGAGCACCACCACCCCGGTGCCGACCCCGTCTACGACTACCCCGACTCCTGCAGTGAGCACGACGCCCACGCCTTCGCCGTCCACTTCGACGACGCCGAGCCCCTCAACGTCGACCACTGCCTCGGTGCCTCCGGCACCCTCAGAGTCGAATCCTCCCGCGGTTCCGCCGAGCACTCCCGATAAGCCGAAGAATCCCAAGTCTCCTCTGGCAAAGACCGGCGCAGACAGCGGAATCCTCCTGGGAGCTGGCCTAGCCGCTCTCCTTGCCGGTGGTGCGGCAGTCGCATCGCGTCGCAGGATGGGCTGACCATCTAGCGAGCTGACGCTCTAACGCACTGGTCCCGGTGGCGAGAATTCGCCACCGGGACTGTGTTTTATCCGGGTGGCTTATAAGCGCAAGACTTGGCTCCCCTACCTATGCCACATAGAAGAAAGCCGTCAGAAGGGTATAGCAAACCCGTCTGACGGCGTTTCCGTATGTCTTAAAGCGGAAGAGCTCGGCTACTTTCGCGATTGCGAGGAAGGGGACGTCCAGTAATCTTCGTCATCCCAATGATCATCATCTGCAGACTGGTCATCTTCGGCGTAATCCGCGTAGCGCGCGTACAGATCATCTTCGTCTGTCTGCTGCTCTTCGCTATGCGCCTCATGCCCGGCTGCAAGCTCCCTTTGGAGTGCATCCAGGTCGGTGTCAGGGCTGAAATACTTCAGCTTGCGTGCGACTTTCGTCTGCTTGGCCTTTTGACGGCCGCGCCCCATGGCGTCGACCCCCTCTACGTCGGTCGGGTCCGCACAAGCGGTGCCCTAGGTGTTCAAAATGTTTCGTGGGAACATCATACCTAAAAACGATGCCCAATCCCCACCTGAAGTGCTAGGTGGAGCCAAAATTACGCGTTCAGCACTAGAAGCTTGCGCGAGACCTCTTGATACGCGAAATGACTCGCCATGCGACAAGACCGACAACTGCAGCCGTGGAGCACGCAACAATTCCCAGAGTCTTGAGAGCTTCAGGATCGCCTTCGCGGGCTTGCTCGGTGATCAAACGGGCGCGCACTTTGAGCTCTTCGACCTTGAGGCGAGCCTTATTCTTGGCCTGCTCGATCTGGTAGGAAGGCTGAAGTTGGCCAACAAGCTGATCGACGGTCTGCGTCAGCTCTTCGCGGGTTGCCCGAAGCTGCGCCTCGATTTCTGCGGCGCTGGGGGCGGGAGTTAGTGCCTGCTGATCATTGCTCATCTTTGTGAGCTCCCTTCTTCAAGGCATCCATGCTTTCCTTCAAGCCATCTTGAGGATGGGGAACATGTGCGCGCGACTTCTTGAGCTGTGAAATTCCAACAAACGCAAGGACCAAGACGAAGAAGAAAATTCCGCCACATACGATCAAGGATGCCGCCCATGCGGGAAGAACTAAGGCCAGAGCCAGCTCAATGCTGTGGAACATCCAGCCCAGACCGTAGAGTGCAAGAACGCCAGCAACGGCCAACGCACCGATTCCTGCCTTCGTGTAGTTCAGGAACGTCATTGCCTGAGTCTTTGCCAGTGCAATTTCTCCGCGAATCAATGACGAAATCTGCCCCGTCATGCGGCCAAAAAGCTCGCCAATGCTGGGAGGCTGAGACCCGGAGGGAGCCTGCCCAAATGAGGGATGGTCGTTGCTCATACCTGCATCGCTTCCTATGAAGATGGGCACCGAAGTGCAGTCACCCTCTCATTTTGACACGAATTAGCCGCGAGTAGGACTCAAAGTCGCGAGTTACTCGCCCTCGGCTGTTGAATCCTCGCTATCGGGGATGACCGATCCGGGCAGCTCCCCCAAAATCTTTTGCGCATGCTCAATCAGCGCCCGCTCTTCCGGGCTTGCTTCTGCAGCAGTGGGCAGGTCCTCGTTGAGCTGCTCCTTGAGCTCATCGCCCAGCGAAGCGCGAGCCTGCTCGATGCGATGGAAGCGGCGTGCCTGCTCGATCGCAGCTAACGCGATCTCCGCAGTTTCCGGGTTCTCTTCCCACTGTGAGGGCAGGGGAGTGGGTAAGGGGGAGTCCGCTGTGCGTATGACGCGGGTGCTCAGCGGGTGCCAATTCGGCGTCACTGTGCCCTTTTTGCTCATTGCCGAGGCGTGATCTTCAACTTCTCCGCCATCCGCGGTGTCGGAAACGGAGGTTTCGTCACCTTCCGAGGCCGCGGGCGTGACATTGCTGGACGCACTTTCCTCTGCGGGTGCTTCGGTATCGTCGGCGGGGGTGTCTTCCTCCGAAGCGAGTACGGATGCATCGGAAGTCACCGGCTCGCCTGCGCGGGGAATGGGGCCGAGATAAGCGCTGGGATTCTCATTAATGGCATCGCAGGCCATGCGGATGAAGTGCGCATCAAGGTCAGCAGCGTCGGCGACGATCGTGCTATTGGCAACGATGAGCACACGCTGAGCCAAGGCAGCGGCCTCGGGACTGTCGGTGAAGAAGACGACGCACGTGCCAGTGGCGCGAAGAAGTTCGCAGGCCTCGGAGAAATTCTCGAAGGAGGGCGCGTCTTCGGTCTGGATAGGGAAATCGCTGACAACTACCAAATCTGCGCGGTAGATCAGTGCGCGAAGGACCTGGAACTTCAGGAGCTCGCAAGCGCTGACATCGCGCGCAACTCGATCAAGATCAATGCCAAGTCGTGCAGCCCGCCTGCGGATTTCACCCGGATCGACGATTTCGCCCATTGCGGCGCAGGGAATAACAAGGTTCTGGGACAGCGTCAGAGAGGGAATCAAAACCTCGTCCGGGGAAATCAGAACGCTGCGGCTGCGCGCCGGCATCCACACTGAGCCCGCGTCGAGTGGGCGGAGCCCGGCCAGAGCAAGGGCGATTGAACGCCTACGCACTGCCTGCGGATCAAAAACCGCAACCGTCGATCCGGTGCGGAGTGCAAGATCGGTGTCTTCTAGGTAGTGCGCCTTGCTGACCGAGTCGATGATGCTGGCGCTGCGAGCGAAGTACATGACTCTTCCGCCGACACTGCCAGACGCCGTGCTCCTGCGGGTTCGCCACCAGCGACGCTTGGGTCGCGAGGCAACAAAGGCTGCGCGTTCTTCATCGGTGGGGGCGTGAGTTGTCATAGTGCAATTGTGCCAATAGCTATGCTCAATTGCGGCGTGCGCACGCCGAAAAATGGCAGTTTACTGCGGAAGAAGAGAATCGAAGACGTCGTCGATGCGCTCTTGGATAAATGGGGTGAGGGTGGCGTGGATTCGTTGGCGTGACATGCTTGCAAGGGGTTCCAAGGCAATGATGTAGCGCATGGTCACGACCCCGTAGAGCATCGATAGGAGGAGTTCAAGCATTTCCCCGAGGCGGCGCGCATCGGCCGGATCGGCCGCCAAATAATCACTGACTTGCTCAAGGACGTCCGTGCGCATGTAGGTGCGAAAACGTTGTGATGTTGAAGTGTCGGTGGTGAGAGCGCGCATGAGTGCGGTGAGCGTTTCTGAGGTCAGTGTGTGCTCATACAGATCGAGGACGTAATCCACGAGGCGTCGCGCCGCATCTTTGGGTCCTGGCATGAGGAGTGCGATGATTTCCGAGGCCGGATCGAGGGGGAGATCCATGCAGGCGCGGAAGAGCTTTTGCTTGGTGTTGAAGTAGTAGGTGATCAGTGCAGGATCACAGCCCGCGCTACGGGCAACCGAGCGCATCGTCGTGTGGTCGTAGCCTCGGGTGACAAACTCGCTACGCGCGGCTTCGATGATGCGTTTTTTTATTTCTCCGCGGGAAGCGGAGGGACCTCGATGGATTTTTGAAAGAGGAGATGTTTCTTTATTCAATTCAGAAATTTCAACATCTGATGAAACTTCTGAGAGCTCCTTCAGGGAATCCGAAGGCTCTTTTCCCTGTTTTTGCGCCTTTGTCACCCGTGATTGAGTCATGTCCTCAGTCTAATTTCAACAGTTTGGAAATTAGAAATCTGCGTCATAGTTTCGCAGTATGGATACGCAGATCATTGAAGGCTCGCGTCTACACGTCGAAAGCACACCGGATCACCCGTGCCAGCTTGGTATTGATGTGGGGTCAACGACGGTCAAAGCCGTTGTCTTAGACGGCAACCGCATCCTCTTCTCCGACTATCGCCGCCACAACGCAGACGTTCGCGCCGAACTCGGACACCTCCTCGAAGACATCGAGGACATCTACCCGGGACTCGTCGTCCAAGCTGCGATCACCGGCTCGGGCGGCCTGACGACAGCCCGCGCAATGGGCATCCCCTTCGTTCAGGAAGTCATCGCCGGAACGGAATCCACCCAGCGGCTCCACCCAGAAGTCGACGTCGTCATCGAATTGGGCGGTGAAGATGCAAAACTCACCTACCTTCACCCCACCCCTGAACAGCGAATGAACGGAACCTGTGCGGGTGGAACCGGAGCCTTCATCGACCAGATGGCCACGCTGCTCCACACCGACGCCTCGGGACTGAACGCACTGGCCGAAGCGCACACTCAGCTCTACCCGATCGCCTCGCGCTGCGGTGTCTTCGCGAAATCGGATATCCAGCCACTGATCAACCAGGGCGCCGCGCACGAGGATCTCGCGGCCTCGATCTTCAGCGCGGTCGCAACCCAAACCATTGCAGGTCTTGCCTGCGGTCGCCCCATCCGCGGAAACGTCATGTTCCTTGGCGGCCCGCTGCACTTCCTCCCTCAACTACGCGAGGCCTACAAAACTCTGCTCCCCAAGGCAGACTCCTTCATCACCCCGGAAAACGCGCAACTGTACGTCGCTATCGGAGCGGCACTCTTGGCCTCGAAAGAAGCAAAGAAACGAGGCGAAGAAGAAGGAAACGCGCTCGAGCAACTGATCGACCGCCTCGCCACCGCACACGTCGAAGCCGAATCCGCTCGCATGCGGCCCCTTTTCGCGACCCCGGAAGAAAAAGAAGAATTCGTCCAGCGTCACGCACAAGAAGTCATCCCCAAGGCCGATCTCTCTCAGGCTCGCGGGCGCTGCTGGCTCGGAATTGACGCCGGTTCAACCACCATCAAAGCCGTCGTCATCGACGAAGACGACCGGATCGTCTTCACCCACTATGCCTCCAACGAAGGTGACCCCGTCGCAGCGGCCGTCAACATCGTCCGCCGCGTTCGCTCGGAGCTGCCCGAAGGCACCGTGATTGGTCGATCCTGCGCAACCGGATACGGCGAAGGTCTGGTCACCGCGGCCCTGACCATGGACGAGGGCGAAATCGAAACAATGGCGCACTACCGCGCCGCGGAATTCATCCAGCCCGGCGTCACCTCGGTCATCGATATCGGTGGCCAAGACATGAAATACCTGCGGATCAAGGATCACACAGTCGATTCAATTTCC
>ERZ772786.908-NODE-908-length-11642-cov-4.457237_pt1 | contig 11642 bp, 9 predicted proteins | sample MGYA00511473_ERZ772786 | MGnify/ENA primary metagenome ERZ772786 (study PRJEB29015, sample SAMEA2738025) | human oral metagenome | biome: human oral; feature: human-associated habitat; material: saliva | place: China | collected 2252 ...
TTGATCGCCTCCCCCACCCGACCGCGCTTTTGTGCGCCTCCCGCTCCTACCCAGAAGATTTACGAGGCCTCTTCGAGCTCCCCGGCGGAAAGGTTGAGGAAGGCGAAGACCCCGTGCGCGGCCTCGTACGCGAAATCGACGAAGAACTGGGGTGCGCACTGGTGGTCGACCAGCCGGTCCTCTCCCCCGAGGGACCATGGTGGCCAATCCTTGCGGGGCGCGTCATGGCAGTGTGGGGATGCACGCTTGCGGACCCCGACCAGCAGCTCACTCCCGGGCACTCTCATTTGGAACTGCGGTGGACCCCTCTTGACGAGGTCCTTGATCTGCCGTGGATTCCCGCAGATCTTCCCATCGTTGAAGCTGCGATCGAGCAGTACTCATCTGCGGCTACTTATTGATAGGCATCGTCCACACACCCGATTTTGATTCAGACACTTCTGCATTTTCTGTCAGAATAGATGTATGCCGAAGATTATTGGGGACTCGCTAGCCGACCACCGAGAGCTCACGCGCAACCGCCTTTTCGATGCGCTCGCAAGCCTTCTCGCCGAGCAGCCTTTCGACTCAATCTCGATGTCCCAAATCGCCACGCGCGCAAAAGTCGGCCGCACTGCGGTCTACAACCACTTCCCCGACAAGGAAGTCCTCCTTCTTGAGTTCATGCGTCGCGTCACTCTGCAGTTCTCCCAACGTCTTGAAGAAGCGATCGCACAAGTCAACGATCCCCTTGCCCAATTGCGTATCTATATCCGCGCACACCTGGAGATGACAACCCGCTACCACCTGACCGCAACTTTCAATCTGCGCACTCAGATCTCGCGGGAAAACTCCGCGCACCTGCACGATCACGCAACAATCATCTCGACCAGGCTTCTGGAAATCCTCGGCCGATGCATGGAAAGCGGAGTAATTCCCAAACAAAATCCACATGCCCTCATCCCGCTGATCCACTCATGCTTGGCAGGCAATCGCCTCCCCGCCAATCCCCAGCAGCGCGAGGCGACGATCGCCACCGTGCAAACCTTCATTCTTCGAGGCGTCGGCGCGGATATCCCCATTACTTCCTCCGCGCAACGTCCCTCCTCGGTTGAGAACGCCTCAGAGGAGGGCGCAGATAGCGCTGAAACCGCTGGAGATACCGCCTACATGCGCTGCCCGGTCAGTGCATAGGCACTTGTGATCTGGCAAACTCCTATAGGATCGTGGAATAAGTGATCGGCACACGCCGTTGAGCTGAACATGACCCGGGGCGTGTGCCCCTCACTGAAATAAAGGAGTACCCACATGAGCACGATCGCGCTCACCTCGGAAAACTTCAACGAGACCATCAACTCTGACAAGATCGTGCTGGTGGATTTCTGGGCAAGCTGGTGCGGCCCCTGCCGCCAGTTCGGCCCGATCTTCGAAGCAGCCTCAGAGCGTCACGAAGATGTTGTTTTCGCCAAGGTCGATACCGATGCCAACCAGGACATCGCGGCAGCACTGGAGATCGCGTCAATCCCGACCCTGATGATCTTCCGCGAAGGCGTCCTGATCTTCCGCAACTCCGGCGCAATCCCCGGAGCAGCCATTGACGACCTGGTCTCCCAGGCACAGGCCCTCAACATGGAAGAGGTCCATGCAGAGGTCGCGAAGCAAGAAGCTCAGAACGACTGACCTCAGTCAGTACTGACTTCGTACGACAGACAAGTGGTGGGGACGGCTTGGCCGTCCCCACCACTTATTGCTTACCTAGGAGCGCATCCGTTCAGGCGGCACCCACGCAGTACACGCAAGAACCCGGCTCGTTCGACATGCTCTAGCCCTGTAGCTCAGCCGCAACCAGCTCAGCCAGCTGAATTGCATTCAGAGCTGCGCCCTTGCGCAGGTTATCGCCACTCACCACGAAAACAATTCCGCGATTATCCGGAACGGCCTGGTCCTGGCGAATACGGCCAACCAAGACATCGTCTTCACCGGCAGCCTCAAGCGGGGTCGGAATGTCGACGACGCGAACTCCGGGAGCACTGCTGAGCGCAGCCACGGCCTCGTCGCGAGAAATCGATGTGGGGAACTCGGCGTGGACGGTCATTGTGTGTGCGGTCAGGACCGGTACGCGCACGCAGGTACCACTCACAAGCAGATTGGGAGCATGCAGGATACGACGCGATTCGTTACGGAGCTTCTGCTCTTCGTCGGTCTCAAAGCTGCCATCGTCAACAATCGAACCGGCCAAGGGCACAACATCGAAAGCGATGGGGGCGACGTAAACCTGGGGAGTGCCGAAATCAACGGCGTGTCCGTCGGTAGTCAGGCCCTCGAGGTTCTGATCGACGGTGCCGCGAACCTGATCGAGGAGCTCACGAACACCCTTGAGTCCCGAGCCAGACACGGCCTGGTAAGAGGACACGGTCAGACGCTCAATACCGCCAGCAGCTTGCGCAAGCGGCTTAATTGCAGGCATAACGGCCATGGTCGTGCAGTTCGGGTTGGCAATGATGCCCTTGGGGCGATCGGCGATATCTGCACCGTTCACTTCGGAGACGACCAGCGGGACCTCGGGGTCCTTGCGCCATGCGGAGGAGTTGTCGACGACTACGGCGCCGGCCTCGGCAAACTTCGGCGCGTACTCGCGCGAGGCCGTTGCACCCGCGGAGAAGATCGCGATGTCGATCCCGGAGAAGTCAGCGGTCGCGACGTCTTCAACGACGACCTCTGTGCCCTTCCACGGGAGTGTCGAACCCGCCGAGCGAGCGGAGGCAAAGAAACGAATCGTTTCAACCGGGAAGTTTCGCTCTTCCAGGATTGTGCGCATGACGCGACCAACCTGGCCCGTCGCACCGACAACAGCAACCGTCAAACCAGCCATTTTCAGCCTCTCTTTGTGTAAATACGCGTTCTCAGCGGCCCGTGCCAGCGTAGACAACGGCCTCGGAAACTTCGGCGTCCATGCCGAAAGCAGAGTGGACAACTGCAACCGCGCGGTCCAGGTCTTCCAATCGAGTCACGATCGACAGACGAATCTCGGAAGAAGAAATCAGATCGATGTTGATTCCCGCCTCAGACAGCGCAGCGAACAGGCGTGCGGCGACACCCGGGTTGGTGCGCATGCCAGTACCCACCAGTGAAAGCTTGCCGATGTTCGGGTTGTAGAGGACCTCTTGGAAACCGATCTCTTCCTTCGCGGCATCCAAAGCATCCAGAGCAACCTGGGCGTCGGCCTCGGGAATGGTGAAGGTGATGTTCGCGCGAGTGCGATCGCCGACGGGGATGTTCTGGACGATCATGTCAATATTGGCGCCCGCAGCAGCAATGGTCTTAAAGACCTTCGCCGCGCGACCGGGGTGGTTCGGGACGCCGGCAACAGTGATCTTGTCCTGGCCGCGGTCATGGGCAATTCCAGAAATGATGGGCTGTTCCATCTGTCCTTCTTTCGGGTCGAGGAATGCGGCCTCGGGAACCAGGCCTTTAAGTGAGGGGGACGCAGGGGTGTCGGAAATCCAGGTTCCATCTTTCTCGGAGAAAGAAGAACGCACGTGTAAGGGAACCTTGTAGCGGCGGGCAAATTTAACGGCGCGCAGGTGGAGGATCTTCGCTCCGTGAGCGGCCAGCTCCAGGGTTTCTTCGGTCGAGATGGTTCGAACGCGGTGGGCCTTTTTTACGATTCGCGGGTCTGCAGAGAAAAGGCCATCGACGTCGGTGTAGATCTCGCAGACATCAGCGTGGAGGGCAGCCGCGAGGGCGACCGCGGTCGTATCGGAGCCACCTCGGCCCAGGGTCGTCACGTCCTCGTCATCGGAAATTCCTTGGAATCCGGCGACAATTGCGACCTGCCCTTCCGAGATCGCACGGGCAATGCGCTCGGGAACCATGCCGGTGATTTGTGCGCGGCCGTAGGCGGAGGTCGTGTGAATGCCTGCTTGTGCGCCGGTGAAGGCCTGAGCGGCAACACCCAATTCGTTAATCGCCATAGACAAGAGGGCCATCGAAATACGCTCGCCCGCGGTGAGGAGAATATCCATTTCGCGTTCGGGAGCATGCTCGGTAATCTGAGCGGCCGTGTCCAAGAGGTCGTCAGTTGTATCGCCCATTGCGGAGACAACAACGACGAGCTTGTGTCCAGCGTTTCGAGTGTCGACGATGCGTTTTGCAACGCGTTTGATCGCTTCGACATCGGCGACGGACGAGCCTCCGTACTTTTGCACGATGAGCGCCACGAGTAGTCCTAACTGTCTGTGTTCTGGTTTCCTTCCCTAATCGTGGCGAAAGTTTGGGGTTGCTGCGACTTTTGACCAACACGTGAACGTTTGTACCAATTTGTAAACGTAACTTACCGTACATACCGGAGCCTTCGGGGCATGGGAGAATAGTGTGAGCTCGGCTCCCAAGAAAGGAACGCACGATGTCGCACACGGTTTACGGCACTCCCGTTGTTCATGGAGTGTCCTACGCACCGATCGTATGGACATCACGTCACCCCCTCCCCCCCACAGAGTTCACCGAGCTTCCCCCCAAAGAGCGCGCCGCATGTGCCGCGCATTTGGAAGAGATCTGCCGAAACGTGGGCGATGACCTCTTCGCCCAATCCGAACAGGCCTACGGCGATGTTTCCGACGTGCTCATGATGACTGCTTCCCTGGCGACCGATCCCAGTTGGATTGCGGAGGCACAATCGTGGATTTATTCCGGGGTACCCGCTCCTCAGGCGGTTGTTCGCGCGACCGAAAAGTTCACTGAGGTCTTCCGCGCTTCGGGCGGACTCATGCTCGAGCGCGTGGCGGACCTCAAGGACGTGCGCGACCTCATTCTTGCCCACTTAGCTGCTTCCTCAGGTGACGAGGCCAGCGATGCGCGCGTGCATGCGCGGAAGGCGCAGGCGGCCTCGGAAAGCCCCTATATTCTCTGCGCGCGGGATTTGTCGCCTTCGGACACGGCGCATCTCAACCCCGCGCACTGCGTGGGAATCGTGACCCAGCTGGGCGGCCCCACCTCGCACACCTCGATCATCGCTCGCCAGCTGGGGATCCCCTGCATCGTGGCGGCTCGTCGCATCAACGAAATCCGCACGGGCGAGTATGTGCTGATGGATGCTTTTGTGGGCTCCGTGACCACTGGCGTTCCCGAAAATGAGGCCCGCGAGGCCGTAGAGCGTGACCGACGCCGCGCCGCGGCTACCCTCAAGTGGGCACCGCCCGCGCACACCTCGGATGATCATCCCGTGCGTTTGCTGGCAAATATCCACGACCTGGCCAGCGCGAAGGCTGCTGCACGTTCCCCACTCGCCGATTCGATCGGGCTTTTCCGTTCAGAAATCGCCTTCCTCAACGCGCAAACCGAGCCTTCCATTGAGGAACAGACCGAGTTTTATTCGAATATTTTCCAAGAGTTCCAGGGGTATTCAGTGTGCGTGCGCACGCTGGATGCGGGCTCCGATAAGCCGCTGGCCTATGCGACGATTCCCGGCGAGGAGAACCCGGCTCTTGGCGTTCGCGGGATCCGAACCTCAGGCCCGCATCCGCAGATTCTCCAAAACCAGCTCGAGGCGATTGCTTTTGCGGCGATGCGTCAGCGTGAGACTTCGGTTTCGGTGATGGCGCCGATGGTGTCAACGGCTGCCGAGGCCAAGTGGTTTGTCTCCTCGGTTCGCCAGCTCTCCGAGCGTTTCGAGGTCGAGCTGCATGCTGGGGTCATGATTGAAGTCCCCGCGGCGGCACTGATGATCGATTCAATCATGGAGCACGTGGACTTCGTGTCGATTGGGTCAAATGACCTCACCCAGTACACGATGGCTTCGGACCGCCTCTCACCGGACCTCGCCGAGTATTCCGATCCTTGGCAACCCGCGCCTTTGCGCTTGATTGCGCAGGTTGCGCACGCTGGCCTCGCGCACGGGGTGAGCGTGAGTGTGTGTGGCGAGGCCGCGGCTGACCCGCTGCTGGCCTGCGTTTTCGCGGGTATGGGTGTGCCTGCGCTGTCGATGCCACGCTTGGCTATCCCCTCGGTCGGTGCACAGCTTGCTCAGGTGAGCCTGGCACAGTGCCGCTTGGCTGCTGCTTCCGTTGTCGAGGCCTCTGATCCTGGCGAGGCCCGCTACCGTGCGCGCGGGGCACTCCAGGTGGAGTTTTAACGGCAAGCAAGAATCTGAAGTACTCACTTCTGCTTACGCAGATACATGACTGAATCTAATCGGGACGATTAAAAAGCCCGGTTCCACTCTTCAGGTATTCCGAGGCTCGGAGTTCGAACCAATGGGTTCTGCAGAAATTCCTCAACAAGGAGCCTCGAAACTTTATCCGGCCATGTAGTTCCCGGAGACGTTACGCTCAGAAGATGCGACATGACGACAATCGCACCAAAGATGCGTTCACTTTGTCGTGCTGGGAGCGCAGAGAATTTCGTTTGTGACTTTAAAGCCGAAGTGGGAGCCGGGGTAAACGATTTATTCCACAGTCGACCGTGATGTGCGCACGTATTCCGTATGATTGCAAACTGTTCGAGCCACCGTGCTAATGGTGATTGTTTCTTTGCTTTTTCCTGCTGATTCCGAGACAAGGAATTCAGATTAATTCGTATCCCCAGACTCTCTGCAACCGTTTGCTGATCCCGAACACGCATCCCGTCAAACATTCGCGATAAATCACTGAAATCAAGGACCTCAGCCAACACCCAAAACGGAAACTGAGAATTATAGACATCACAATAATGTTGGATGGCTTCGCTACGCATACGCATACGGGAAATCCGTTTATCTGCGGTTTCGAGCCACTGCTTATGTCGAAAGGTCGGACGGAAATTAGCAGGATTTTGATAGAAAACCGGATCGGTCATGCATAAACAGTCCCCGATTCTCGTCCGCATTGTCGTTTCAATACGCTCAATCGCATCAAAAAGGAGGGTACGTAGCTTCCGATCGGCCTCATACAATGCGACTACATCCGCGAAAGAGATCCCATTGTCGAATTCATCGAGATGTGTACCATCATCGTCAAGTTTCCGAGCTGGATACCAGTATGCTGAGAGCCGGTAATAACTAACATTCGAGAGCCATTGCCATGCAAGCTGCTCATCAACTTGCATGCCGCGTTCGCGTAATGTCTCTATCTGTTCGCTAATCGTCGTTGCCGGCTTCAGTTCCTTTGACATCGAAGACATCCTCGTCATTCGCTGATAAAGATCCAGCCCACTCTCAACCATATCGGTTGAGGCGGGCTGAACGATTAATTTCAGAATACCGAATTTATGCCATTCTGTCATTCGCTTTTCTTATAAATTGTGCAGGTCACAATTCCATCGCCGGCAAGATGACCGAGAAGGTTGTCCCGTGTTCACCGGGCTGACCTTCGCCTTCGCATAAGGTGTCGACGTCCACCCGGCCGCCCAAGGCCTCGGCGATCGAAGAAACGATCGACAGCCCAAGGCCAGACGATCCCTTACCCTGACGCGAGCGCGAAGTGTCGCCTCGGACGAAACGATCAAAGACGGTAGCGCGCAACTCGGGCGGAATACCCGGGCCGTCATCGGCAACACTCATGCGCACGAACCCCGGCGCCGAGGCCCCACCGCCGATCACCTGCACTCCAACCTTGACGCGCGTGCCCGCGGGAGTGTGGATTCGCGCATTATTCACTAGGTTTGCGAACACCTGGCGAAGTGCAGACTCATCACCCAGCACGGTGCAGGAAGTGCAGGAATCGGCCTCGTCATCAATTTCGGGAAGGTCCAGGCTCCACTGGTGATCTGGACCCGCTGCATGGGCGTCTGACACTGCGTCGATAGCTAATGGGATCACGTCGACCGGATCGCTGGCCAGTTCACGTCCCGCATCAAGGCGAGCCAACAGCAGAAGATCCTCAACCAGACCGGACATACGCGCGGACTCAGACGCGATTCGCGAAAGCGCAAGCTCTTGGTCCGTTGCCCCTCGTTGAAGAAGCTGCGTGTAACCCTGAATTGATGCCAAAGGAGTTCGGAGTTCATGCGAGGCATCGGCGACGAATTGACGCAGGCGTTGCTCGGATTCCGCGCGGGCCTGAAGCGCAGTTTCAACATTGTCGATCATGGTATTCAACGCGAAACCGACATCGCCAACTTCATCCCCGGGTTGCGCAATGGAGTAATCAACGCGTTGGAAATCCTCAACTGTTGGAGTGGCAATCAGGTCCTTGGAGCCGATGCTTCGCGCGGTTGCCGCTACCTCGCCCAAGGGGAGCATTTCATTACGAATCCACTTGCGACCGATGAAAGTCGCGCCGGCGATCACGACAAGAGCGATGACGCCTTCAAGAGCCACCAACATAATCAGCGTCGAGTTATTGGCTGCCAAAGACAGGCCGACGACCAGTGTCCGCGACTCTGATTGAGCGCACATGATCCTGAAAGCACCTAAATTCGGCAAGCTGACATTGTGTCCATGTCCATCACAGCGCAAGGAGAGAATCTGCTGCTGAGCGGCGCTATCGAGCTCCACCACATCAAATTGCTTGACGACACCCGAAACGATCTCATCGTCGTCCTTGATGAGCTGCAACTGGCCTTCTGAAGAACCTGGGCCTCGCAAGCCGCGCGGGCCGTGTTCACTTGGCGAGGCGGAGGAACTTGGGGATTTCGACTGTGATGGGGCGTGATCATCCTGGTCGTCCTGTGACCCGGCCGTCGGAGGCGGGGGCGGAGGAACAGGTTGTTGCAAACTGAGCTCTGCGTTCTTTTCAAGCCTGCTGAGCATGGATTCGAGCGAACTATCGATCTTGGAAGTCATCCACGAATGCATTGCAAGCGCCGAGGCCGCAAGCATGGTGACCAACGCCAAAGCGACGGCTGCAGCAAGAAAACGACTCAGGCGAACAGTGAGAAGACGCGATCGCTTGCGCTTCGTTTGAGGAGCATTGTGCTTGGGAGTGCGCGCCTGTGATTCGGTATTCGAAGCTTGGGGGGCAGAGCTTGTCATTGGCGCTCCTAGGAGGCGGGCCTGAGGATATAACCGGCTCCCCTGACCGTGTGAATCATGGGTTCGCGCCCAGCGTCGATCTTCTTACGCAAATACGAAATGTAGAGCTCGACGATGTTCGCCTGACCACCAAAATCGTAGGACCACACGCGGTCGAGGATCTGCGACTTCGACAAGACAACATTCGGGTTTTCCATGAAGTAGCGCAGCAGCTCGAATTCAGTGTTGGTGAGCGTAATTGCTTCACCGCCGCGCGCAACATCGTGGGAGTCCTCGTCTAGGGTCAGATCGCCAACGGTCAGAACACGTTCAGCGGTGACTGAAGCCATTCCAGATCGACGAAGCAGTGCATCAATACGCGCAGTGACTTCATCGAGGTCGAAGGGCTTAGTGACGTAGTCATCGGCACCTGCACGCAGTCCGGCAACGCGGTCGGCCACCGCGTCACGCGCCGTCAAGAACAGGACGGGAAGGTGCGGCTTGCGCTTACGCAGACGTTCCAGGGTTTCCATTCCATCCAGTCCGGGCATCTGGATATCCAAGACGACGACATCGGGGTCAAAAGTATCGGCCTTATCCAGTGCTTCCCAACCGTTTGCTGCGGTTTTTGTCTCCCAGCCCTGGTGGCGCAGTGCTGATCCAAGTAGCTCGGCCAAGACCGATTCGTCATCCACGACAAGAATGCGCGCGGGCGTCCCATCGGGGCGAATAAAGCTGGACTCTGATGTACTCACGTCGCGATCCTTTCATAATTTCCGTGGAAATTCAGGACATATTGCGCCGGCCTTCCATTGCCCGTCCCAGGGTAATGGAATCCGCATATTCCAAATCGCCGCCCACGGGAAGTCCCATGGCAAGTCGCGTTGTCGTCACACCAATTGTCGAAAGGGTGCGCGCTAGGTACGAGGCGGTTGCCTCACCTTCAATATTCGGGTTTGTCGCGATGATGACCTCTTGAACAACACCATCTGACAGGCGTCCCAGTAGCTGACGAATACTGAGCTGATCGGGGCCAATCCCGTGGATGGGATCAATAGCGCCACCCAGAACGTGGTAGCGTCCGCGGAATACCCGCGAGTTCTCAATGGCCTGGATGTCCTTGGGTTCTTGGACAACACAGATCACGCTGGGATCACGCCGCGGATCACGACAGATCGAGCATTCATCGTCTTCGGTGAGGTTCCCGCAAACAACACAGTGCTTGACCTGATGACGGACCGCATTGATCGCAGTGGTCAGACGCTCGACATCCTCAGGCTCGGCCTCGAGAAGGTGCAAAGCCATACGCTGCGCGCTCTTTGGCCCCACTCCGGGAAGTTGTCCCAATTCATCAATGAGGTCTTGAAGAGCTCCTTCGTACATGCGTCACCACCCACCCTGATCGTCAGTCTTTTGTTCGATGATGGTTCCGCCCAAAATATCCAAAACTGCTGGGATTCCAAAGAGATTCGAATCGGACATATCCTGATCATCGATGCTGGCACTGTCGTCCTCTGCCGCAGAAACGCTGGGAGTTGAGGGAATTTCCTGCGCTTCTTCCTCTGCCGAGGCGTCTGCTGAGGCTGCCGCTTCCTCTTCCTCACGCACGTCATCAGTTGAAGGTGCGTCGTCATCTTCCATGCGCGCAAAACGCTGCGAAGGAAGTGGCGTAACTTCAGCGAAGTTTGGAACTTCAGGAGCTGACTCTTCTTCAAGCGGGTCAAAACTTGGAGGCTGAACGACAGTTTCACTCCAACCTGAAGTCGCGACAGGCTCATCCTCTGGTTCATCATCAGGTTCAGGTGATGGAACAGGTACCTCCTGCAAATCCTGCTCTACCTCTTCAACCTGATCCCCCGGATCAAAAGGGGGCGGCGCCTGAGTATGCCAATCGTAAGATTCTGGTGCCTGCGGATCATAGGGTTTCGAGGCATCGATCGGTTCTGCCGGAACATGGAATTCCGGTGCCGGTGCGGCTTCGTGCGCCGAAGTGTCTGAGCTGTCCAGCCCAGAGGAGACCGATTCTTGAGCAGGTGAAGCCTGAGCGGCTGTGGAGTGAAGGGGGGCGGCCTGCGCGGGGATGCTCTGTACAGGAGCCGCGCTGGAGTGTGCATTGGCAGAAGGCGTTGAAACTGCCGGCCCGCCGCCGGATTGCCCCACCTGCGCACTGACGTGCAAACGAACACCCAAGACGTCATAGATCGTGTCCTCCACGATCTGCGCGCGTCCCCCGTTTGTAAAGCTTGCGACCATTCCTTGGCTGGGGAAGAGGATGACCAATTGATCTCCGTCAACGGCACCCAATTGCCCGTTTTGAGACAGCAAACTCCACACAACCCTGCTGTGCGTAGCCAAACGCTCGACAACATCTCCCCAGCGCTGTCGTACAAGATCCGCATTGGGTGCAGCAGCGGGAGCGGGTGAATGAGAGGGTGCGGGAACTGGCTCCGGAGCCTTTTCGGGCACTTCATGGGCAGCCTCGCGAGGCATCTGAGCAGCGGGAGTATCAACAGGAGCGCTGTGCTGGGCAGGTGCATCGCTATGAGCAGCAGGGCGAGTGACCTCCCAGCCGCCAGATGAGGGCTGAGACTGCGGTGCATGTTCTGCCTGTCGAGGCGAATCAATGCGACTATCGGCCAAAGCTTCTGGCACCACCGAGGCACCCTGGTGGTCTCCGCTCTTCTGGGCTCTCTTGCGTGCAAGAGCCTCACGCGCCTGACGAGCACCAAATGAACCC
>ERZ772786.909-NODE-909-length-11627-cov-4.545022_pt1 | contig 11627 bp, 12 predicted proteins | sample MGYA00511473_ERZ772786 | MGnify/ENA primary metagenome ERZ772786 (study PRJEB29015, sample SAMEA2738025) | human oral metagenome | biome: human oral; feature: human-associated habitat; material: saliva | place: China | collected 2252 ...
CACCACAATCATGAATATCCTTGGACCATTCATTGAAACTGCCTGGAATAACATTTCAACCATAATTTCCACGGTCTGGGAGACCATCAAAACTGTTGTAGAAACAGCTATCAACGTAGTATTAGGCATCATTAAGACTGTGATGCAAATTATCAACGGGGATTGGTCGGGCGCTTGGGAGTCCATCAAAGGGATTGGAGAAAGCATCTGGAACGGGATCAAGAGCATTGCTGAATCTGTATTCAATGCAATGGCTCAGATTCTATCTAACATCTGGGATACCATTTCAAGTACTGCATCAAGCATTTGGAATGGCATCAGTTCAACTCTCTCAGGAATCTGGAATGGAATTTCAAGCACGGCTTCAAGTGTGTTCAACGGAATTTCAAGTACTATTTCCAACATTTGGAATGGTATCAGTTCAACTGCATCAAGCATTTGGAACGGTATCAAGAATAGTATCTCAAATGCTATCAATGCAGCTAAGGACGCTGTTTCAAATGCGATTAACGCCATTAAGAATTTATTTAACTTCCAAATTTCTTGGCCACATATCCCATTGCCTCATTTCCGAGTTAGCGGGTCAGCCAATCCACTTGACTGGCTGAAGGGGAATATACCAAGCATCGGTATAGACTGGTACGCTAAAGGCGGTATCTTGACCAAACCAACTGCTTTTGGGATGAATGGTAATAATATTATGGTCGGAGGTGAAGCTGGTAGAGAGGCAGTGCTTCCGCTGAACGAAAAGAACTTGAGTGCTATCGGCCGTGGTATTGCTCAGACAATGGGTGGTAACACACCATCCATCAATATCACAATCACTGGTAATATCATCCGTGAAGAAGCTGATATCACTAAGATTGCTAACCAAGTCGCTCAGCGTATCGCTGATGAGCTACAACGTAAGACACAACTGAAAGGAGGGACAGCATGATTAAACATAACGAATTAGTGATTGACGGTGTAAAAACATCGTCTTTTCCATTTAAGGTAATTGTGCATGAGTCTCCTTCTGTGACATTGGGAGATAGTAAGACTAATCTTTTAGAACATGATGGTATTAGTGGGGCTATCGTCCAAACTAATAAACACCGTGAGCTTATCAAAAAGTCCTACACAATCTATCTGGTCAAGCCTACTGAAGAACAGCTTAATCGGTTCATGAGCCTTTTCATCCGTGAGAAGTTTTGGCTTGAAAACGAGCGTGTGAAGACGACACGGCTTTGGTGTTACAAAGCAAGCGCAACAGATGCCGAACAAGAAAAGCCTGGTCTTTATGTGACCAAAGTGACTTTTACTTGCCACCCTACCAAGTTTTTCAAAACCACTGATACTCAGACATTGACTGGGAATGGGGTTTTGAGGGTACAGGGGTCAGCTCTTGCTTTTCCGAAGATTACAGTGGTTGGTCAGAGCGTCTCTGAGACGTCGTTTACGATAGGTAACCAAGTGATTAAGCTTGAAAAGCTCTCAGAATCGCTTGTGATGACCAATGATCCTGATAATCCTAGCTTTAAAACAGCTAGTGGGAAGCTTATCAAATGGGCTGGGGATTTTATCACGGTAGATGCAAGCAAAGCGCAGAATTTCGGTGTTGTTTTAGGTGCTGGCATCCAGTCTGTAAAATTTGAAACAGTTTGGGGGTGGGCATAGTTGCTCTTTTTACTTGATAAAAATGTAAGAACGGTCAAATGGAATGGGATTCCACTGCATGAGGCCAGCTCTGCCATTGTCAAAGAAGAAACCAACGGTGATTTCTACCTGACTGTCCGATATCCTATCACAGACTCGGGTATCTATCAGCTTATCAAAGAAGATATGCTGATAAAAGCGCCTGTGCCTGTGCTGGGCGCTCAGCTGTTTCGTATCAAGAAGCCTATCGAGAATGACGATAGCTTGGACATCACTGCCTATCATATCTCTGATGATATCATGAGACGGTCTATTAAGCCTATCAGTGTGGTTCAGCTAGGATGTGCTATGGCGCTATCTCAAATGGTTCAAAACGCTAAGACCGATCTGGGTGATTTCTCCTTTACTAGCGATATTTCGGATAATCGAACCTTCAACACGACTGAAACGGAAACGCTCTACTCAGTCTTGATGGATGGTAAACACTCCATCGTGGGAACGTGGGAAGGAGAGCTTGTCCGTGATAACTTTGCCTTATCCATCAAGCGCAGCCGTGGAGCTGATCGTGGGGTTATCATCACGACACACAAAAACCTCAAATCTTATCAGCGAACTAAAAATTCTCAAAATGTAGTCACTAGAATCCACGCAAGGTCAACATTTAAACCAGAAGGTGCTGAAGATGAAGTGACTCTAAAAGTGACTGTTGATAGTCCGCTCATCAACTCCTATCCATACATCAATGAAAAAGAGTATGAGAACAACAACGCCAAAACTATCGACGACCTGAGAAAATGGGCAGAGGCCAAGTTTAAAAACGAGGGGATTGATAAGGTATCTGATGCTATCAAAATTGAGGCTTATGAGCTTGATGGTCAGGTTGTCCATCTTGGAGACACTGTCAACCTCAAGAGTAGAAAGCACAGTGCCGACTTCTATAAGAAAGCCATTGCCTACGAGTTTAACGCTCTGACAGAAGAGTATATCTCTATAACCTTTGATGATAAGCCAGGAGTTGGTGGTTCTGGTATGTCCAGTGGCTTGTCAAACGCCGCTGATGCCATTCTTGGAGCAAGTGCCACGGCTCAGGATGTAGCTATTGAACGTGCATTGAAGAATGCTGATGCAGCCTTTGATGTGGAGTTTAATAAGCGTACTGAGAAAATTTATGACGATATTGAACAAGCCAAGGCCAAGGCTGAAGAATATGCTGACAAGCTCAAGACTAAGATTACACAGGAATTTAACACGTTTGAGCAAGAGTATCAGGCTACCAAGAAAAGCCAAGACCAGCAGATAGCTGATATTTTGGCCAAGGCTCAAGTTAACACTAATCTAGCCACGGATGCCAAGAATATTGGTAATCAGGCTAAGATTGATGCTGCTAGTGCTTTGGCAAAAGCCTTACAGTACAAGAGTGAGGCTATTGCGGAAGCCCAAAGGCTGGACACAATTGAAAAGAAAGCATCAGAAACCAAACTGGCCACAGCTAAGAGTCAGGCCATTTCCGAAGCTAACAAGCTGGTTGAGACAGCCAAGAGCCTCTTATCTGGTCAAGTGTCAAATGTTGCCACTGACTTGAACCAAACCAAGGAAGCTATCAAACTACTTGCCACAAGAGCAACCGTTGACGCTCTGACAGGTCGTATTTCATCCACTGAATCCGCCTTGCAAGTACAGGCTGGAGAAATTGCCAGTCGTGTCAAGACAAGCGAATTTGACCAGGCCAAGCAGAGAATTTTAACAGCTGAAACTTCAATCAGTCAGTTAGGCAATCGGATAACGACTGAGATTAGCGAGACGGTAGCGCGTATACCGACAAAAATTGGGGCTAGTAATCTTTTTCTGCTATCAGGGAGTACAAAGGGCGTTTATAAAAGCAATCTGCATCAAGATGTGAAAAGTCTCAGATATGCTTATGGCCAGAAAATCATGATTGATAGTCAATCGTCTTACACGTTACAATTTTGGAGTAATATCGTAAATGATTTCAGTTGGTTGGGATATAGCCAACTGGATGAGAATGGTATCCAAATACCTAATACCTATGTCACGATTTATCCAGCGAGACTTCAAAGGTATTATAGACGAGGTATAGTTACTCACGCTAATGCTAGATACATTCAATTTAGTTTTAGTGACGATGTTTTTGGAGATGACCCAAATCTAAAAATAAAGCTTGAAAAAGGTACTGTTGCCACGGACTGGTCGCTAGCTCCTGAAGATTTGCAGCAGGAATTGTCTGAGACTAGGACTCTCATCACTCAAACCGCCGAAGGTCAAGAACAACTTTCGACCAGACTGACTGAAACGCAAGGAAAAGTTACGACTGCTGAGACAAACATCAGGCAATTGATCAATGATGTATCTAGCAAGGTCTATCAGATAACTTTTGACAACCTTAAAAAAACAGTTGATAGCCAGGCAACCTCTATCAGTCAAAACCAATCTGCTATTGCTTTGAAGGCTGAGAAGACCTATGTAGATGGCGTAAAATCAACAGCTGCGGCTGCCTTGAGTCAGGCTCAGTTAAACGCTCAATCTGTCAGTCAAGCAAAAGCTGATTTGCAAGTGACTTCAGAGGCCGTTAAGACAAAGGTCTCTCAGACTGATTTTAATGCTGCTAACGAGCGTCTGACCAGCGCTGAGACCATTATTAGCCAACAAGCAGGCTTAATTGAGCAACGGTTGACTTCTACACAGGTCGAGTCAGCTATTGCGAGTAAGGGATATCAGACAAAGGCACAGGTGGATAGTAATATCACTGGCAGGGGCTATATTACTGATAGTGCCTTGCAACCTTATGCAATGACAACAACTGTCCAAAACCTGGTCAAAGAAACATCGGATAGCTTTGAGCGCTCTATCACAGAAACAAAAGGGTTGATACCGACTGAAATTGGTACTACTAATCTATTTGCTTTGACGGGTGCTGTTGTAGGGTACTACAAAGGTGCTACGACGCTACATGATGTTAAATCTAGTGGCTATGCCTATGGTCAACCTATCGCGATAGATGCAAACATTAAGTATTTGTTGCAGACTTGGACAGATAATATCAATGATAGATCTTGGATTGGCTATCACTTTTTAGATGTTAATAAGCAATTAGTCGTCAACAGTTACGGTTCTGGCTATTTTGGCAAACAACATTATTTTAAGCGTGTGCTAACTCCACCAGCATCTGCTAAATATATCATTTTTTCATTTAGTACAGATATTTTGGAAGAGCATCCCAATTTTAAAGCCAAGTTGGAAAAGGGCATTATTGCCACAGACTGGACACCAGCTCCTGAAGATTTAATCACAGAAACAAAATTTAATACCTTGGAAGAAACTGTTGATAATCATAAGCAGTTAATCGGTGACGGCAAGAGTCTAACGCAAGCTATCCAGACTGCTGATAAATTTGAGAGATCAATTAAGACTGGTGGTGATATTTACCAAGCTATCGAGACAGCTAAAGGGCTAGTAACAAAAGTAGCTGCGCTTGATAAATCTGACAATCTGTTTTCGTTTGAAAAATCAACAAAAGGGTTTTGGATAGATAGAAACGGTTCTTTAGTGGCTGGAACTAACTATTCTCATTCAGATTTTTTGAGATTGACAGCAGATGGCACTTATCAACTCCAAATTTGGAATAAATCCACAGATAAGAAATGGGTAGGTATTACAAAATATACGGTTGATAAATCATATATACCAGGTTCGTATAGTTCATTCGAAGTTGAGCCAAATGGATATAAATTATTGAGCTTTACTGATTTTAAAGGATATTTTGTAATTAGCTATGGTAGTTATAAAACTTCAGACATATCAGGTCTGGAAATTCAGTTTGAAAGAGGTTTGATAGCCACACAATTTAAACCATCCAATCTTGATTTAGCTACGCTAACTCAAGTCAATCAGCTTGCTGATTCATGGTCTTTCAAGAGCCTTAATAGCGCTGGCGACATAATCTCTCAAGCTAACCTGTCAAGCAATCAGTTTCTATTTGAAGCTGCTAAAATCCGTTTGAAGGGTAAGACTTTGGCTGATGAGATTCAGGCTATTGACGGCAAGTTTAACACGCTATTTGTTTCAGATGGTACATTTGGCAAGTTGGACGCTACCATTATCGGTGCTCAAGCTATCACTGGTAGTCAGATTAAGTTTGACCAAGCTTTCTTCAACAACCTCATGGCCAATGAGGCATATTTACAGCAGCTATTTGCCAAGAATGCTTTTATCTCTCGGGTTCAATCGGTGACCATGTCAGCTAGTCAGATTTCAGGTGGAATTTTGGCAGCGCTGAATAGAGCGATGCGAGTAGACTTGAACAATGGAAATATCAAATTCTATACCAATTCACCGTCCATATCACGGGAAATCAGTGGCTACCCTCATCAGTGGGTGGCTTTTGAAACAGGAACTAGTAATGGAAAACCATGTGGAGTAACAGTGATTGGCTCCAATCGAAACAGTAACTGGAACTCTAATGATGGCGGATTTGTCGGCATTAGAGCATGGAATGGTGCCAACGATGACATGTTGGATTTGGTAGGTGATACTATTCGTTTAGCAAGTTCCGCCTATAATGACTCTGATGGCTGGGACGTTAACACACTACCAAACAAACTCAGTATTGATGCTCATAGAACTTCAGATCGTCCAACTTCCAAACTTAATATTGGAGACGTGAACTTGTTTAGAACAGCTAACAGCTATACCAGTTTGAAGGACGTGCTGCAACAGTTTAACATCAACTTTAAGCACTTAGTGAACATCACTGGACGTGGTGATGTTATTTTAACCTGGGATACTATCAAGTAGGAGGAAAACATGAAACAAGAACAACAATTGAATCAAGCGTTACGCTTGACGGTGAATGATTTGACGGCAAAACTTGCTGAAGAATCAACGACTAAAAATCTGCTAGCTATCCAGCTGACAGAGGCTGAGCAGGTGAAAACTGACCTAATTCAGCAAAACGCTGAACTTCAAGCACGAGTGACTGAGCTGGAAGCTCTGCTTGATGAGCAAACTACACCAGCTAAAGAAGGAGGAGAATAATCATGACTACAACTGCTGAAAACACTTTACTCGATCTTAAAAACATCACAGAACCTTTTGATTTGGCAACTGCCCTCAAATACATGAAGGAAAATGGTGAGTTTATCCGCTGCAAGAATGCTGTCAATGACTTCTACATGTACCGTGATGTGCAGAAGCGCCCTGTCATCATCAATGGCCGTCGTCAATTTAAAGACGTTGAAACTGTCTGGGCATTTAACCAGTGGGGCGGGACAACTACCACAATCAATGTCTCAGACCTATTTAACCTTGAGTACTACATCATGACTTTTGACGCTGAAGGCAATCCTGATTGGACAGAGCCACAAACAGAACATAAAGAATAGGGGGGTGTATATGCAAATTGAATTTTTCAATTTTTTTAGAAGTGTCATCCAGACTGAAGATGGATTGGTATTGTACGCCCTGGCATTGATTGTATCAATGGAAATCATTGATTTTATAACAGGTACGGTTGCTGCTATTGTGAATCCTGACATTGAGTACAAGAGCAAAATCGGCATCAATGGACTCCTTCGCAAGATTTTAGGAGTCCTCTTGCTGATGATTCTCATCCCGATGTCTGTACTCTTGCCTGAAAAAACAGGCTTCGCATTCTTGTACTCGATTTATCTCGGGTACATCGCATTTACATTCCAATCGCTCATCGAAAATTACCGAAAATTAAAAGGAAATGTCACTCTTTTTCAACCAATCCTGAAAGCATTTCAGCGTTTGCTTGATAAAGATAAAGATAATGATAAGAACAAAGGAGAGTAACACATGCAACAAATCACAGAGCTTGTTTTAAGCTCAGCAATTGGCATTCTGACTATTTTGGCAGGAGTCGCGGTTAAGGCGGTCAAGGAATTTTTGATCGCAAAAGGTGGAGAGAAATCAATCAAAATTGTCGAAATCTTGGCCAAAAACGCAGTAAATGCTGTGGAGCAGATTGCGAAAGAGACCGGATTTAAAGGTGAGCAGAAGCTTGCTCAGGCAAAAGGTGCGATTCTCACCGAGCTGGAAAAATATAACATCTACATGGCAGATAAAGACCTCGATGTCTTTATCGAGGCTGCAGTAAAAGAAATGAATGAAAATCTGAAAGGAAAATAAAAAATGACAACAGTAAACGAAGCATTAAACGATCTAGACGCTTTGGTGGGTTCTGGGACACCTGTCGGAAATGGTGAGTGTTACGCACTCGCTAGCTATTACGAGACCCTCATCAATCCAGATAGCACGGTTGGGTTAGGAGCTGGTGTTGGTTATGTTAGCGGTGCGATCGGTGACACTATCTGTGCTGCTAACATTGGCACAAGCTATGACTGGGAAGCGAACGGCTGGACAGTTACTAGCGATGGAGTTCTGCAGAGTGGTCAGATTTTAACCATCGAGGGAACAAACTGGAACCCATACGGCCACGTTGTGGTTGTAGAGTCGGTTGATGGTGATCAACTCGTAGTAATTGAGCAAAACTACGCAGGAGCACGCTATCCTGTGCGCAACTACTACAGTGCGTCTGATTACCTCCAAACAGTCGCACACTTTATCACGCCGGCGCAATCAAGCGGCGAAATCGCTGACGAATCTACTAGCGCAGCTGACACAAATCAATATGCTGAAAACGGCACAATGACTGTGACTGTGGATGCTATCAATGTCCGTCGTGCTCCTGATACATCAGGAGAGGTAGTGGATCAATATACCAAAGGCCAAAGCTTTAAGTACGACACAGTTATTGTAGATGCTAACGGCTTTGTCTGGGTTTCCTACATCGGCGGAAGTGGTAATCGCAATTATGTAGCAACTGGTCCTACTCAAAATGGCAAGCGCTACGGCGCAGCCTGGGGCACGTTTAAATAAAAACCGCAGCGGAAACTGCGTAAAATAAATATTTTTTCTTAAATTTTAATCTACCCCCGGCCTCAAAGGCTGGGGCTTTTTCTGTTATAATGGAAAAATTTAAAATTTTCCGTAGTAATAAACTTAAATTTTTTTAAAAATTTAAAAAAAGTTTGTAAAAAAAGTATTGACTAGTGCATTAAAATGTAGTATAATAAATAATGTAAGGAGGTGATACAAATGGACAGCATAGACGAGTGGCTAGCAAGGGTCACGGTCATGATTGGAATTGCGGTAGCAATTTCAAAGGAAAGTCGCTCTTGGTACAAGGTACTAAAAGAGCAAAATAAAAAAGCGAAAATCGCTCCCAAGTTTTGCAGACGGCGGAAGAGATAATCGCTTGAAGGTGAGAGAGCGCAAGCTCTCCTTGCCTTTCATTGTATATGAAAGTGAGAGAAAAATCAAGATGAAAATTATTTTATTTGTAGCAATTTTAGCAGTAGTAATCGCTTGGTATTCAGGAGATAATAAAAAATGAGTAAAGCAGATTTTAAAAAAATTCAAAAATTATTAAAAAAATTGACAGCCTACAAAATTTCTAAAGCTACTGGAATAGGTAGCACGACAATTAGTAGATGGGTTACAGGTAAAACCCCAATCGAAAAAATGAGTTTAGAAAATGCCATCAAATTAACAGATTATGCTGAGGAATTGGAAATGGAAAAAGCAAAACAACTACTTGAAGCAATCAAAAACAATGATGTAGCGTATGCTATTGTAAATGAAGAAGGGGCAGTTTATTGTAACCGTGAAACAAGCAATATCATGGATATTTACGGTCACGATGGTGAAGACGGCCATTTCTATGGTGTTTATGGCGACGCAGTTGGTGGGCAGCTTGATAGTCGCAACGTCTCTGATGATGTCATTTTGAAAGCTATCCACTTGATGTTAGGTTTGGGAGAACCTGTAAAACGTTCAGAATTGTCTATGGGTTCTGATTTCAAACAGACATTTGTAGATGGATATTTCGAAGTAGTCGAATTGATGAAACAGTCTGGTCTTCTTCAAGATAAAGAAGAAAACGAGAAAGTCAAAGAATGGATTGAAAACCATAAGGGTGTTGTAGGCTCAACAGTTAAGCACCCATCGTTTGGAACTGGTAAAGTTACAGAAATCAAAGATAATGCTATCACTATTGATTTTGTAGAGCAAGGGAAAAAATCTCTAGCGATTGAAGCGGTCGTAGAAAGTGATTTGTTAGATTTTGAATAAAGTATGAACAGGCCGACAAAGATGTCGGTCTGATTTCCGAAAGGCTCTAGAAAATAGATTAGGTCTTTTTTTTGCATAAAAAAGACCTTGTCCAAAAGGTCGGGGACTTAGAGGGGAGGGTCTCCAAGAGAGTTGATTTAACAGTATTTTATTTTACCTTTTTCATAATAATCTCCCTATAAGAACCGCCCAATCGGCGGTTTTTTTGCTGGAAGGGCTGAGAAATCTGGATTTTCATCAATTTGATCACTTTTATGTTATAATGAGTCACAGCAGGCCGAGCGAATAGGTCGGTAGATGGAGGAGCAGAGATGTCAAGAGCAGAACGAGTTATTTTAACAAATATGTGTATGGTTTACGATGGGGACCGCATTTTAGTGCAAAATAAAGTAAATGATGATTGGACGGGCCTATGCTTTCCGGGTGGCCATGTTGAACATCGTGAGTCCTTTGTCAAATCAGTGATACGGGAAATCAAGGAAGAAACGGGTCTGACCATCTATGAGCCTAGCTTGTGTGGTGTCAAGCAGTTTTACACTGAAAAAGATGAGCGCTATATCGTTTTTCTTTACAAGACCAATCGTTTTGAGGGAGAGCTGGTCTCGTCTGACGAAGGAGAAGTGTTCTGGATTGACCGCAAAGACCTTGACCGCTACTCACTGGCTGTGAGTTTTAAGGAAATGTATCAGGTTTTCACGTCAGATTTGACGGAGCAGTTTACCTATCTGGATAATGGAGAGATCATCAGAGATCTATACTAGGGAGAACCGCCCAATCGGCGGTTTTTTTGCTTGTTTTTTGCGAATTTAGTATAATAGGGACAGCAAAAATAGAAAAGAGAACTGTATGAAAATTCGTGGATTCGAGCTGGTTTCCAGCTTTCCAAATGAAGATTTATTACCCAAGAGAGAGACGGCTCACGCAGCGGGCTATGATTTGAAAGTGGCAGAGCGCACCATCATTGCGCCAGGGGAGATTAAGCTAGTTCCGACGGGTGTCAAGGCTTATATGCAGCCAAGCGAGGTGCTTTATCTTTATGACCGCTCGTCCAACCCTCGAAAAAAAGGCCTGGTTTTGATTAACTCCGTTGGGGTCATCGACGGCGACTACTATGGCAATCCTGGAAATGAAGGGCATATCTTTGCTCAGATGAAGAACATCACAGACCAAGAGGTTGTACTGGAAGTGGGTGACCGCATTGTGCAGGCAGTCTTCGCACCATTTTTGATGGCAGATGGAGATGAAGCCGAGGGTGTGCGGACAGGCGGATTTGGCTCTACTGGGCATTGAGATGAAAGTGATTTTTGTGCGCCATGGTGAGCCTAATTACCATGAGTTAGAGGAGCGTTCTTATACTGGCTTTGGTCTGGATTTGGCGCCTTTATCTGAGCAGGGAAGACGGCAGGCTCAGGAACTTTGCCAGCATCCTTTACTGCGTTCAGCTGATTTGCTGGTGTCTTCTGCAATGACGCGAGCTTTAGAAACGGCATCTTATGTGGCTTGTGCCACTGGCCTTCCTTTGAGAGTGGAGCCTTTGCTACACGAATGGCAGGTTTATCAAACGGGAAGAGGGAACTTTGAAAAAGCTCGAAGCTTGTTTTTAGAAAATAATGGTGCCTTGCTCCCCAGTAGCCCTATTCAGTATGAGACGGCTGAGGAGATGAAGGCTCGTTTTGTAGACTGTATGGCAAAGTATCGAGATTACCAGACAGTAGTCCTTGTAGCCCATCGCATGCTGATCCGTCAGTTTGTGCCAAATGAGCAAATTGATTTTTGCCAAGTGATTGAATGTGAGATAGAGATATAGAAAGAGGTTTATC
>ERZ772786.910-NODE-910-length-11621-cov-3.877659_pt1 | contig 11621 bp, 7 predicted proteins | sample MGYA00511473_ERZ772786 | MGnify/ENA primary metagenome ERZ772786 (study PRJEB29015, sample SAMEA2738025) | human oral metagenome | biome: human oral; feature: human-associated habitat; material: saliva | place: China | collected 2252 ...
CTCTTAAACAGCATCATCACCTTATCCAGACTTGGGTATGTCATGAATTCTGAATTCACGGCTTATCAATCGTCATTACAAAACTGGTCTACCGTATTACGCCCTGCGGAATATGAATTTTATCGCAGCGAGAAAACGATGCTTCGTTCGAAAAATGATAGCCTTCAAGTTCCAACGTATGGCGTTTCCCATTTTTCATCCACCTTTGAAAAGGAAACAGAAAAGTTCTTTGACGCGATTGGAGTTCGTCAAGGAACCGCTTATGTCAACTACAGCAATGGCACCCTTCTGACGGATGCCTTACTGGGGATCAAGAATACCTTTATCGAAACCACAGATGCCACTTACAACGAACGCTGGGAACGAAAAGACTTGGAAGATTTCTCAACAATCGCGAACTTTGACGAAGGACACATTGTCACAAATCCAAACGCTCTCTCGATTGCTTATCCGATGAAATCTATCCTGAAATCGATGAAGGTGCCAACAAACCACCCAATTACGATGCAAAACCAGTTGGCGAATGCACTAAGTGGAACAACGAGCCCGAAAAATATTTTCACAAGAGTTTCTTACGAGACGACTTTCGAAAATATCAGTGGTTCCCCTGTCGTGTATCAACGAGTTCAACTTGAGGACAACACTCAAGTTGGAACGATTACACTCACTTTCACTCCTGAAACCGACGATCCGATTTACTTAGAAATGGCGGGAACGATGGGAGAAGAAGATATGGAAATGATGCTCAACGGCGAACCGTATGCCTTTTATCCGGTTCAATCAAAACCCGTGCTTCTCAGCGTCGCTAAGAACCAAAAAGGCCAACCGCAAACACTTCGAATTACCGTTAAAGATGATGGCTTTGAGTTTTCTAAACTAAATCTCTACTCACTAAATACTTCGCTCTTAAACGAACGATTAGAACAAACGAAAGCACAAGAGTTAAAACTGGAAACTTTCTCTGCTACTCATTTTTCAGGAACAACGGACGTCTTGGAAGATTCGACCGTTCTTACAACAATTCCATATTCAACAGGTTGGAAAGTATGGGTAGACGGCCAAGAACTAGAAACATACAAGATTTTGGATAGCCTTCTTGGATTTACAATTTCCAAAGGAACTCACCGAATCGAATATCGTTATACGACTCCATTCTTACTGGAAGGAAGTCTTGTGAGCATTGCTTCTCTTCTACTACTAATCTTTATTCTATATAGACGCAAAAAGACCGATGCCTCTTAGGAGACACCGGTCTTCGTTTTTTTATAGATTATTTAGCAGCTTCAAAACGACGAGCTACTTCATCCCAGTTTACAACATTCCAGAATGCTGAAATGTAGTCTGGACGACGGTTTTGGTAGTTTAAGTAGTATGCATGTTCCCATACATCTAATCCTAATAATGGAGTTTTACCTTCTGATAGAGGGCTGTCTTGGTTTGGTGTAGAAACTACTTCTAATTTTCCGTTAGAAAGTACTAACCAAGCCCAACCTGAACCAAAGCGAGTTGCTGCTGCTTGAGCGAATGCTGCTTTGAATTCGTCGAAGCTTCCGAATGCTTCGTTGATTGCTGCTAATAAAGCACCTTCTGGAGCTTTTGCACCATCAAGAGATAATTGAGTCCAGAATAAGCTGTGGTTTGCATGTCCGCCACCATTGTTGCGAACAGCTACACGAATGTCTTCAGGAACAGCGTTTAAATCGCTAATTAATTCTTCAACTGTTTTTTCGAATAATTCAGGGTGTTTTTCTACCGCTGCGTTTAAATTTGTAACATATGCATTGTGATGTTTGTCATGGTGGATTTCCATTGTACGTGCATCAAAATGTGGTTCTAATGCGTCAAACGCGTATTCTAATTTTGGTAATTCATAAGTCATTACTAAATTCCTCCTAAAATTAAATACAGTTATGAAAACTGTTTCTTTCTTCATTCATCATACCACCCACCAAACACGATACGCAAAAATTATGCCCACTCCCCCAAATCCCCCAAGCGCGTGAATTTATGGTATAATAATCCCGCTACATAGAGAAAGAAAAGAGATGAAAACATGAAATTTACAGATTACGCATTACAGCCTTATTTGCAAAAAGCATTGGCTGACTTAAAATTTACACAACCAACACCTATTCAAGAACGCATCATCCCTCTTTTATTAAAAGGAGAATCTGTGATTGGTCAATCGCAAACTGGGAGCGGAAAGAGCCATAGTTTCCTATTACCACTCATCAACAAAATCGACCCTAGCCGTCAAGAATTGCAATTAGTGATTACTGTTCCAAGCCGAGAACTCGCAGAACAATTAACCGCTGTTGCTTCACAACTCCTGACATTTAGTGATACAGAAATCTTATTAGAAAAATGTATTGGTGGTACAGATAAAAAACGCCAAGTGGCAAAATTGACACAAACGCAACCACATATCGTGATTGGGACACCTGGTCGTATTTTCGACTTAATGCAAGAGAACGCCCTCTTCGTTCAAACTGTTCAAATGATGGTCGTCGATGAAGCCGATATGACGTTTGACTTAGGCTTCTTAGAAACGGTCGATGAGATTGCCTCTCGTATGCCAGAAAACTTACAAATGTCTGTTTTCTCTGCTACGATTCCAGAAAAAATCAAACCATTCTTGAAGAAATACTTGGGCAATCCAAAGGTGATTCAAATCGAGAATACACAACTCGTTTCACCAACGATTAAAAATCAATTGCTCGTCACAAAGGCACAAAATCCAATGGACGTTCTTCGTCAATTACTTGTGATGGGACACCCTTACCTTGTTCTTATTTTCGTAAACACAAAACAAAAAGCGGACGAAGTGACAAAAGACCTCCGCAGTCATAACTTCAAAGTGGCAACCATTCACGGAGACATCCCATCAAGAGAACGTCGCCGTGTGATGAAACAAATTCAACAAATGGATTATCAATTCGTTGTCGCAACTGACCTTGCTGCACGTGGAATTGATATCGAAGGTGTTTCTCATGTGATTAACTTAGAAATTCCTGGCGAATTAGAATTCTTCATTCACCGTGTTGGTCGTACTGGACGTAATGGTCTTGAAGGAACAGCCATCACATTCTACACACCAGACCAAGAGCAAGCCATCCAAACATTAGAAGGAAAAGGTATTTCTTTTGAAACGGTTGAATTGAAAAATGGCGAGCTTGTGGAAAGTTATGACCGCTCTCGTCGTGAGAAACGTAAAAACACGCAATCCAAAGACTTAGATCCTCGCCTCAAAGGCATGATTAAGAAGGCGAAGAAAAAAGTAAAACCTGGATACAAGAAAAAACTTGGCCAGGAGATCCGTCAAAAACAACGCCGACAAAATCGTACAAAAAATAAATAGTAGATACTACCTTACTTACGAGTAGATTACTTCAAATCCTTACGGATTTCTCTATAATCGCTGTAATGGGGTACCGGTGCAAGCCTTAGTCTTGCACCTTTAAAGCCTCAAAAAGGGAGTAAGGAATCAATTCCTAACTCCCTTTAATTTATCTTTGATACCATCCCCCACTACTGCGATTATAGGATCCGTAAGATTCTTCGTAATCTTTGTATAGTAAATTTATATTTGCAGAACGCCTACGGTCTTTTATCTTGGTTCTTCTGAAAATATCACTGTGCTGTGAAGTATGCTAAGCCAAGCTTATAAAAGCTTCGCTATGATGGGATGAGTTCCAAGGGAAAGAGTGCTTTCTAACGGCTTGCTAATTAGGCGCGGTTACACTTTGGAACATTACGTGGGCGCAATTATCATATATGGTAATTATCATATATGATAATTTTCAGAATTTGGGCAAAAGAAAAACTCTTAGGAACTACTTACTTATAGTTTCTAAGAGTTATTTTTTATTTGTTTTTATTTTGCTGATCGATGAATTCTCGCATTCCAAGGAGCCAGTTGAAAGTAGATGTTACTAGTAGGTACATAAACATCCCTACTCCTCCACCAATCCCTAACACGCCAATCACCATATAGATGGTTGCTGGTAAGAACATCGCAGAGATTGTTAATTGTTTCGATACGGTTGGATGCATTTGAATATACGCTCTCATAAATAAGGCTGTTAATAATCGTACGATAAAACTAATTAGAATCATCAGTACATACATCATTAAGGTATTATAAATGAATCCAACTACTAGTACCCCGATAAATACTAACCACAATTTTGATTGGAATTCTTTAATAAATTGTTGCACATTTTCTTTAGTGAAGCCGTTTAAGCCTTCATAAGAAAATTTTGAGGAATTAATGATGGTGTCTACAACAATATGGTCTTGTAAAATCCCAATGGATGGAATTCCTTGTCCAGATTCAGACGTCACATCATTATCCGTTGACTTCCCACTAGGGTCGAAGACGATATTAAATACATCCGAACGGTAAACAAATCCTGTATTGTCTCCCGCCGATAACTTACCATCTTGAATCGAGAGTTCTGGAAACTGTTTAGCCACAATCTCTAGGTTCGTATTAATACTTCCTATATCTTTTCCGGCACGAATAAATCCAGGAATCGAAACAAGTAATACAAGTAGGAAAAAGATTCCTTTTATTTTCTTCAGTGGATTTTGTAAAATCGTCCAAATTTTATTTGGTTTTAAAATACTTAATTGAATAAAGTCTCTAATCGTCATGTGCGCCTCCTATATAGAGAACAGTTTACAGAAAAAGAGCGACCTTTTCAAGAAAACGGAGTTGCGCGAAGGAAATGATTCAAATATTGATTCCTAAAAATCCTTACGGATTTCTTTTTATAGTAGCGGTAACGTTACACCGGTTCGAGCCGTTTCGTCTCTCACCTTCGAAGATTCAAATGCGGAATACGGGATAAATCCCTACTCCGCATAATTCTCTTTCGATGTTTTTCACGTTACTGCTACTATAAGAAATCCTCGGCTTTTTAGGAATTCCATTTAAAAAATTTTCTATGCTTTGAAAAATGAAAAAGACTAGGTTTTCACCTAGTCTTTGCACTGTTTCATTAGTCGCGGTCAACCCACTTACGGCCATCACGTTCGATTAAATCGTAACCTGATTGTGGTCCTTTGCTTCCTGCAGCATAGTTTGGAAACTCAGCTGCAATTTCACTATCCCATGTTTGGCGAATACTGTCTACATATTTCCAAGAAGCGGCTACTTCTTCCCAATGCGTGAAGTTCGTCATATCGCCTTCGATACAGTCAAGAATTAAACGCTCATACGCTTCTGGACTGCTCATCGCGAAGTTCTCATCGAAGATTTTTTCCAAGTGACTTGTTTGAAGCGCAATGGTATTTCCAACGGCTTTCGAATTAATCACGAAGCAGAATCCTTCACGAGGTGTAATATGAATCGAAATACGGTTTGATGGACAACCATCGATTCCACAGAATAATGGGGAGTTTGCTTCTTTAAAGACAACATCAATGATCGTTTCTTTTGAATGCAGACTCTTACCTGTTCGAACATAGAAAGGCACGCCTTCCCAACGCTCATTATCGATAAATACTTTACCAGCGACATAGGTTTCCATATTGGAATCATCTGCCACATTGGCATCTTCACGGTAACCAGGTTTTAACCCGTCTACAGAAGGGCCATATTGCCCACGTACGAAGTTTTCGTTCACTTCTTCGGCAGTTGTATAAGGGCGAAGTTGTTCTAACACTTTAATCTTGTTTTTACGAACATCTCCAAATGAAACGGGTGGTTCCATCGCTACTAGCGCAAGGATTTGTAAAACGTGGTTTTGAACCATATCCCGTAAAGCACCACTTGTATCGTAGTAACCCCCACGTTCTTCAACACTCACTTGTTCTAACAGCGAGATTTGAACATGGTCGATATTCTCTTTATTCCACAACGCTTCGAATACACGGTTGGCAAAACGTACCGCAGAAATGTTTTGAATCATTTCTTTTCCTAAGTAGTGATCGATACGATAGATTTGTTTTTCTTCGAATGATTGACGAAGTTGATTGTTTAATTCTTCTGCAGATGCGTAATCTTTCCCGAATGGTTTTTCGATAATAAGTCGGTTATAGCCCTGTTCAGTAATTAAGCCTTCTGCTTTTAAATGCTCTGTAATCGTTCCAAAGAAAGTGGGTGCCATTGCTAAATAGAAGACACGATTACCTTCAATTTGATACTCGGCATCTAATTTCTCTGAAAGTTCTTTTAATACGACATAATGATGTGTGTCAGTAACGTTATGAGGTTGATAATAGAAATGAGAAAGGAATTGGTTCAATTCGTCTTCTGATTTCACTAATGACTGAACAGATTGTTTGATAACATCTCTGAAATACTCATCAGTCCACTCTCTACGTGCTGTCCCAATCACTGCAAAATGATTTTTGATAAATCCTTTTTGGAATAAACGGAATAACGCTGGATAAAGCTTACGGTGAGCTAAATCGCCTGTTGCTCCAAACAGTGTAATGAGTACATGTTGTTCGCGCATGAGTTGTCCTCCTTGAATAAAATATGCAAGTCGATAACCTGCCTTAACAATAAATAACTACCTTTCTAGTGTAAGTTATAAGTGTAGAAATGTAAACTATAAAACGCTCCTCTTCAAAAGAAAAGGAGCGTTAGTATATTAACCAATATTATTCACATCTGAAATCTCAGAAGTCTTATTGATTGGAATTGTTTTTTGTTCAGTTGTAGGTTCAACCGTTGTTGATTCCACAGTTGTTTCTTGTGTTGTCTGTTCTTGAGTTGTTTCCTCAACCGTTGTTGTTTCTGTTGTAGAAGTAGTTGTAGTAGTAGTTGTTGTCGTTACACCATTAGGCAACCATCTACCTTCACCGTCAACTTTATAGCCATCAGGTGTTGTTCCATTGCGAAGCATTGCACCACTTGCTTTGAAGTAATACCATTCGCCGTTTTCTTTAACCCAACCGACTTGCATAGCACCAGACTTATTGAAGTAATAGTAATCTCCAGAAATTTCCTGAATTCCTGTTAGCATTTCTCCATTTGTTGGATGCAAGAAGTACCATTTACCTGCTTCCTTATACCATCCCTTAAGCATAGCACCACTCGCTTGATAATAGTGATAAGCACCATCATGCCATTTCCATCCAGTTTGCATTGCGCCATAGTCGTTAAAGTAATAATATTTACCAGAAACTTCATGTTGTCCGGTAACCATTTTACCTGTTTCTGGATTCAAGTAATACCAAGCACCTGCTTCCTTGTACCATCCCTTAAGCATAGCACCGCTCGCTTGATAATAGTGATAAGCACCATCATACCATTTCCATCCAGTTTGCATGGCTCCAGAATCAACGAAGTAGTAGTTTACTTTATCGATTTCTTTTTCACCAGTGACCATTTCTCCGTTTTCAGGATTTAGGTAGTACCATTTATTTCCATCTTTTAGCCAACCTTTTTTCAAGGCTCCGCTCTTAGCATAATAACGATATTTTCCGTCAATCCACTTCCAACCAGTTTGCATGATTCCTTCTTCATTCAAGTAGTATTTTTCACCATCTACTTCTTGATCACCGGTTAATTTCTTACCTTCTTTATTTAAGAGATACCAAGCGTCTCCTTCTTTCAACCAACCAGTTTGCATGGCTCCAGAACTTGCAAAGTAGCGACGAACTCCATCGACTTCTTTCCAACCAGTTTGCATCACTCCAGATTCATCAAAGAAATACGTTTTCCCATCAATTTCTTTTAATCCAGTTACTGCAACATTATTGTCATCGAAGTAGTACCATTTGCCATTAACCTTCTTCCATGAAGAAACTTGTTCATTCTCAACTAGTAGTTCACCACTTGAAGCAAAAAGCATTCTCTTGCCATTAAATGTTTGCCAGCCTGTAAGCATCTTTCCATCTTTATCAAATAAATATTGATTATTTCCGCTATAGGCTAATTCATCCTGTCTTCTTACCCCATTGGATTGAATATAGTACCAAGCATCTTCATGCCAGAACCATCCAGCAGGTTGTCTTGAACCATCTGCATGAACATAATAGTATTCTCCAGTGCTGTGTTCGTTCCAACTATCATTCGTATAAATCCATCGACTTGTTTGCATTTGTCCTTTCCCATTAAAGAAATAGAACTTGCCATTAATCTCATGCCAACCAATCGCCATTTGATCATCTGCTAAACGGTATTTCCAGAACCCGTCTTCTTGATACCACTGGGCTTTTACAGTTGGAATATTCGGAAATGCATCAGAAATATTCTTGAAGCCATTTTTAGAGATATCAAATACTGTCGCATTTTGAGTTTTACTTGAACTATGAATGATTTGAATCCCTTTTTTCTGAATATAATCTTTCGTCGAAGCAACATTAATATCAGCACCTGTCGTTTGTACAATCATTGTCGGTGAAAGATTATTAATAAAGTTGATAGAGTTAGATATTTTAGCATCATAGTGATGATTCCATTTCATCATATCGACTTTCCCAATCTTAGGGCCTAACTTATCTTCACCGCCTTCAGCGTTATCAAGATCTCCTCCAAGATAAATTTTTTGTCCATTAACCGTAATAACCGCGACAATAGAATTCGAATTATCATCCAACACTTTCTTCAATTGTCCATCTGGTCCATATTCATTTTTATAATTATATAGCTGGATATCCATGTCACCTAATTTAAAATGACTATCTTTATCCGAAATATCTTGTACTAACTTAACTCCCTTTTCTTTAGCAGCCTTTAGCGCATTATCATAATTATATAAATTATCCCAAAGCCCCCATGAAGCCTTAATTCTCTGATCTGAATATTTTTTCAAATAAAAGGTATCTACTGGAAGTCTATTTAGTACTTCATCAGCTCCCCCAATATGGTCACTATGTACATGAGTTCCTAAAATAAAGTCTAATTTTTGAACACCTACATTTGATAAATGACGAAACAATCGATCTTCCAACACTTGATAATTGCGAATTGCATTTCCGAATCGAATTGGATATAACGGATTACTTCCGTCTGGAAAATCATAATCTTCTCCCATATCAATCAAGGCATAATGACCATTACTTTCTAGAAGAATGGCATCACTTCCGGTACTTGCTTTCGTATTAATAAAATGAATTCTGTTCACACCGGTTTGTGGAACAGTTTCTGCTTCAACTTTTGCACCCAGACCGAGCGCAATAAATGCTCCTAAAGCTACTACTGTTTTCGCTTTTTTCATTGTAAAGCCCCCATATAACTTGTTAAATATCACACTTATTTATTATACAGAAAAAAACAAAAAAAGATACAGAAATTTCAAAATTCCGTATCTTATTTTTCATTATTTTACAATTGGTAATTTCACTTTGAATAATGACCCATGATTGAGTCGTGAAGTCAGGCTTATCTTTCCGTTATACCCTTCAACTAATTCTTTCGCAATGGATAATCCTAGTCCATTTCCTCCGCGTTCTCTCGAACGAGCTTTATCGACACGATAGAAACGTGAAAAGACTTTTTTCTTATCTTCTTCGCTGAGACCCATTCCGAAATCTTGAATCCCGATTTCGACCGCTTCAGTGGTTGGTGAAAGACTGACGATAATTTCTTTTCGATTCGTTGAGTACTTCACCGCATTATCCAGCAGGATAATAATGACTTGCTCAAAATGATTGCGATAAATTGGAGAAATAATTTCCTTCTTGGTATCAATATCCGCAATAAAAGTAAACTCTGGATAAAGTACTTTGAAATTCGTGACGATTTGTTCTAAAGTCGCAACGACCTCTGTTGTGGCATCTTTATACTGCTCCCTTACTTGTGGTGCACGAGATAAGTCAAGCATCTCTTGTACTAAAGTCTTCATGCGCTGAATCTCTGATAAAGAAGCTGTGAGCGATTCTTCCAGCACTTCTGGGTCATCTTTCCCCCAACGGTTTAAAAGCTTCAGGTGGCCTTCTACAATGGCTACAGGCGTTCTCAATTCATGCGATACATCTTCAACGAAGTGTTTCTGCTGCGAAATATAAAAACTGATTTTATCTAGCAACTCGTTAAATTGTTGAGAGACAATCGCAAATTCATCATTCTTCTTTGGAACAATGAGGCGTTTTGTTTCAATATTTTCCTCGTTAATAGACGCAATAATATCGTGAATTTCTTCAATTGGTTTTGAAATGAGTCGCGAAATGAAATAAGCGAGTCCAATGGAGACAATTCCTTCCATCACAATTAACTGAAGGAATAAAAAGCGCAATTGTTTCTTTAATTCAGCCAACTTCATCATTCGATTGGTTACTTGCAAATGTCCAATTAAGACACGAGTATTTCTGGAAAGAATCGGCATCATCACTTGCACACTCTCTTCCCCAGTCGATAGCGTCACATATTGAGCCTCGAGTTTACTAGATACTTGCGGGCGGTCTTGCCAATTTTGCGTTTGGAATAATAGCTCCTTACTAGTGTCAAATACGCGAATATTCACTTCTTCATTCATCGGATAAAAACTACTATTCTTCTTATAGACTTGGTTTTGGTCCAACTCATATTTTTCCGCTTTATTTAAAACCTCAAGAATATCCTCTTTAGTCAGTTTTTCAGTTTTTGCAGAGAGTAGCTCTGCTACAACTTGCGCATAAACCACTGTCTGATTTTTCTCATTTTCTCGTAGCCCGATTATTTGTCCTTCAATTAAAATAGCCGTCAATACAGCTAATAAGCCAAAAATGGTGGCTGATATTACCCACCACCATTTTTTAGCTACCGATTTATGTTGATTTTGGTCCTTCATATGTAGCTCCTCAGCTTCTCATTACATATCCAGTTCCACGAACGGTTTGAATATAACTTTCTCGTCCTGGTACATCAATTTTATTACGGATATAACGAACGTATACGTCAATCACGTTCGTTTCGACTTCGTTCTTATAGCCCCATACTTCTTTTAATAACACTTCACGTGAAAGGACGATATCAATATTTTCCATGAGTAATAAGAGTAATTCATACTCCTTCTTCGTTAAATCAATGACTTCTCCCGCACGACGAACAACACGGTTTTCCACTTCAATCACAAGATCGCGATACTCCACTCTTGTTTGTTTCACAACACGAGATTGTTCTTCCATTTGTAGACGTCTAAAGAGTGCGCGAAGTCTTGCTAGAATTTCTTCGATTTCAAAAGGCTTCACGACATAGTCATCTGCCCCTTGATCGAGACCTGCAACACGGTCCATCACTGAATCGCGTGCTGTCATAATAATCACTGGTGTTTGTTTGACTTGGCGAAGACGACGAACGACTTCTAATCCATTCATTTCTGGTAACATTAAATCTAATAAAATAGCATCCCAATGCTCATCAATGGCTGCTTGTAATCCGCTACGGCCATCTGCACACACTTTTGTTTCATAGCCTTCATGCTTTAATTCTAATTCCACAAAACGGCTTAAATTCTTTTCATCTTCAATAATTAAAATACGTTGATTCGCTGGCATTTGGAAACTCCCTTCTCTATTCTTCCCTAACAGATTTATCATACCATATTCATAAGTTTCTTAACAGAATTTAATGAAATTTTCTGTCAATTTTATTAAATGAAACAATCAAAATTAACATATATGTTAATTTTGATTTACTTCGATACCGACAAACAAAAAAGCCCTAGCCACGTTGGCTAGGACTT
>ERZ772786.914-NODE-914-length-11583-cov-5.025330_pt1 | contig 11583 bp, 8 predicted proteins | sample MGYA00511473_ERZ772786 | MGnify/ENA primary metagenome ERZ772786 (study PRJEB29015, sample SAMEA2738025) | human oral metagenome | biome: human oral; feature: human-associated habitat; material: saliva | place: China | collected 2252 ...
CCTTCCGCGTGCCTGTCGCACGTCTGGAAGCCGGTCGTGCAGCTGTCGAGGATCATGTCGCACAGTGATGTCTCGGTGAACTGACACTGCTGTGAACCGGTCCGCCTCGCACGTGTTTGGCGTGCGAGGCGGACCGGTTTTGACTGCGAAGCGGATGGATTTTGGCTTGAATGCCGTAGGCCCCGCCAGCTTGTGCTGGCGGGGCCCTGTGCGTGTTATGGACGGTGTCTCAGTACTTTTTCGGTCCTGAGTTTGCGCCAGGTTGCGCTGAGAAAGTGGTCGGTGGTGTGTGCAGGGGTGCTGGGCCAGGCGCGGGAGCGACTGTCGGGGCTTGTGGTGTATACGGTGACGTGGACATCGCGCTACTGCTCTCCACAACCATCACATTGCCGTTGGTGAGCACGATATTGGCAGGGGAGTGCAGACGAGCCATAGCTGTTTGCCGTTTACGCCATGCAAGAACGGCAATGATGATGGCAAACACAATATAAATTGCGTGTTCGATGGTTGGATCATCTGCAAGGTTGGGTGCAACTTCTTCTGCGAGTTTCAGGGCGAAGTTCAGCATGAGGATCAGGCTTGATACGACCACAATCGGGAAACTGACAATCGCGTAGATGCGTTGAGAGACCGAGTACAGCAGGTGATTGAGCTTGTGATAGGCGAATCCAACAATAACCATCGCGAGAACTGCCCAAATGAAGTGGGCTTTTTCTGAGGATGTCAGCCAGCCCATGTGATCCGCCGTGAAAATGCCGGAAAACACTATGACAAGCAGATAGTCGGGGGAGAAGAGCATCCACAGAAGCATTCCCATGTAGAAGAAGATCACGACGATGAATAAGAGCACGAGCAAAAGAGCGACCAACACCATGGTGTCACCGTAACAATGTGAAATTTGTGCTAGCTGGTACATTCCTGAACGTCCTCGACAGGCTCTGCTTTGCCATTCAGTGCATTCCGTCACCAGATGTTGAGGGGCTTTGCTGCTCGGGTTGCGGGGTGTACAGGGACGGTCAAAATGTGACGAGCGGCATTTTTATAGAGCCAATGTCATAGATGCGCCCGCCTGCACTTATGTGCAGATAGGGTTGCACATAAGTGCAGGCACTGATGATACTCGTGGGCAATTTTGATCGAAGTGTTTCTGACCTGCGAAGATGCCCTAAATAACAGGGTGTCACCTTGAGAAATAAGGTTCAATTCTGTGTCCTACTACACATATAACCGGGTGACACGAAAAATGACGCGTTTCATAATTAACAACGGAGATCGGACATTGATTGGTCCGATTTTTGATTTTGTCCACCCTCGACAAGGAAGTCAGTGAACTGACTATGGAACGTCGCATTTTTGCACACCGCGGTCTGAACCGTGTCGCACCCGAGAACACTCTTGCAGCTTTCGAAAAGACTGCAGACGCTGGACTCACCTGGATTGAGACTGACGTCGACATCCTGGGCGATGGCACTCCGATCGTCATCCATGACACGTCATTGGATCGCACCACGAATCGCCGTGGCTCCTACTACGGCTTGGAGAAGTCCGACCTTGCATCGATCGATGCAGGCGCATGGTTCTCTCCCGAGTTCGCCGGGCAGCCCCTGCCGACTCTTGAGCAGCTCATCGAGCTCCTTAACCGTCGTGGTCTGAATGCGAACATTGAGATTAAGTCGAACGAGGCAGGCGGTGCCATGTCGATGCGTCTCATCGATTCCATCCTCGATGCACTGACCGGGCTGGATCCCGAGCGTGAAGTTTTCTTCTCCTCCTTCAACCACGTGCTGTTGGCGAAGATCAAGGAACGCGCTCCCCAGTACGAGGTCGGCTGCCTCTACGAGACGGTTGCCCTCTACGATGACTGGAAGTCCATGCTTGAGCTTGTCGGCGCATCGTACATTCACCCCGAGGATCGCGGTCTGACCAAGTCCAAGGTCGAGGCATTCCGCGAGGCGGGCTTCGGAGTGAACGTGTGGACTGTGAATTCAATTGATCGAGCACACGAGCTCTTCAATTGGGGCGCAACCGGTGTCTTCACCGATGTTGCAGACTCTTTTGCCCATCTTCAGTGAGTAAAACTCGAAAGGTAAATTGAACATCATGTCGGAAACCTCAGTAGGCACAAAGTCGCGCCTTCCTAAGTTCATGCAGAAGGGCCGCGTCGGCGGCTTCCTCACTGTCGTGTTGACCGGCCAGCTGGTCTACGTCTCCTTCGAGGCGTTCAAGGGATCTCTGCTGATCCCTGTGACCAATGCTCTTGGCATCACGGTCGCCGACTTCGGTACCATCATGGGCTGGCTCGGCATCGCCATGTTCATGTACGTGCCCGCCGGCTGGGTGAACAACCGTTTCCCCATCCGTAACATTCTGATCGCCTTCGCCTCTTGGCGACTGCTGACCTTCCTGTTCCTGTGGCTCTCCCCGGTCTTGGGCTACCACCTGAACATTAAGATGCTTGTTGGCATTGCAATTACGTGGGCAATTTGGGACGCCATCGGTTGGCCCGCCGTCGTCAACGGCGTTTCCTTCATGGCATCTGACTCTGACTCCAAGGGTCGTGGCCTCGCAATGGGCCTTCTCGAGTCGATCCGCCGTGGCGTTGAGTTCTGCATGAACCTGATCGTCATCGGCTGCATGGCCATTTTCCCGACCCACGCAAACGGCATCATGATCGGCTTCGGTCTTGCTTACTCGCTGCTGCTGATCCCGAACATCATCGCCATCCTGCGCTTCGTTCCCGCCAACGCTGTTGCCGAGTCCGAAGGCCACTCCAAGAACACCGCAGCTCTCATGGGTCTGCTCAAGGTTCTGGCACAGCCCGGTGTTTGGTTCGCAGGTATCGCCGGCATGTGTGTGTACTGGTGCTACGTCAACCTGATCTACTCCTCGGCTCCTTACCTGAAGCTGGTCTTCCACGCATCTGACGCTGCCTCTGGTGCATTCGGTATCTTCTCCACCGGTTTCGTTGGCATCATCGCCGGCTTGGTCGCAGGTATGCTCGCTGACTACGTCTTCAAGTCCTCGACCACCATGGTTGCAGTCGCTCTGACCGTTATCGCCATCGGCGTTGGCCTGGTCTACCTGCTGCCCGCATCCGATTCGATGATGTGGCCTGCAATGGTCCTGCTGGTTGTCATGGCATTCGGTGTCTTCCTTGGTAAGTCCGTGCTGCTTGCTCCTATCGCTGAGCTGCACCTGCCCGAGGAAATCAACGGCTCCGCAATGTCGGTCGGTTCCTTCCTGGTCTACGCTTCCATCCTTTGGGGCAACCCGACCACCGCTGGAATCATCACCGCCCACGAGGCCAACCCCTACGATGGCTACCGCATCATCTTCCTGATCACGCTCTGCGTGGCACTCGTTGGTGCTGCTTGCGCCTACGCACTGGTGTTCTCGAACCGTCGCAAGAAGGCTCTGATCGCTGAGGTTGAGTGATCCTTTCACGGATACTCTCCACTGAATCCAAACCAGTTGGCCTCTCGAGGCTGAACTGACTGAGGCGGGTCCTCATCGTCCCAGGTACTTCGGTACCGAACCTAGACGATGAGGACCCGCCTTTTACATGTCCTCAAGCCCTTGCTTCCCCGTCATCACTCTCAACTTCTCCGGCCCGTCTTCGTCCACGCCTCGGCGTGATTGTGGAACAATAAGACCAGATCGCATCTATTCATTCATCAACACACATCTGCCGGCTGGGCATGAGGGGTTGGAGGCTTCATGGCTCTCTTTGAATTCGACGAGGGGCGTTTGATCCCCGCCCAATTCGGCCGCTCTGTTTCCGGTGGTCTCACCCCCGAAGTTGTTGACGCTGTGTGCAATCAGGTCCTCGAGATTGTTTCGCGTCCTCTATTTCCTATTACCTGGCGTGATATTTCGCCCTTCGAAGCACCGGCTTTCATCGACGAAAGCTCTCCCGAAAACGAGGCTCCGCGCCTGACTGCTTTGGACCCCTCCGGTCAGGTTGTCTCTGTTGAAATTCTTGACTTCTTGGACTCCGATACTCTGATTCAATCCCTTTCGCGCCTTGCGGGCACTGCCGCCTTGTCGTGGTCTGATTTGGCCCGTGAGTATCCCGGTGGTGTTGCAGCTTTCAAGTCCGGATGGCTGCATTTCCGCGATTCCATGCCGCCGTCGCCCGGCGCCGGCCCGCGCCTCGTCATGGTTGTTGGCAGCATTGACCCGGCTGTGCGCCCCGCTCTCGAGGTCCTCGCCGCCTCAGGCGTTGAGGTCCATGAGATGAGCCTGCGCGAAATGAGCAATGGGCGTTCTTTCCTTGAGGTGCACGCCGTTGGCCCGCGCACCTACGCCCACGCCCCCCATCTGCTTGCCGGCCGCTCCGAGGATGTGCCCGCGATCGCCTCGTCAATCCCGGAAGTAACCGTCACAAGCGTGCCCCCGGTCGCCCAGGCCCAGGTTGAGGCCTCCGAAGAAGCTGAGTCCGCGCTGGGGGAGGACCCCCATCACCACGCGGCACCGCAGGTGAATGAAGAAGCCGGCACCGGCCTCGTCAGTGAAGAAGAATCCGAAGAACTTGCTCGCGCACGCGAGGCCGGAATCCCCGTTCTTGCGCGCGATGCGGCCGCGCTGCGTGTCCTGGGGCAGATCATCGCCGAGGACGTGCCCGCGATCTTGCTCGAGGCTCCGCAGGCGAATTGCGAGTTCACGGCCGATGGACTCCTGCGTGCGGGAGAGCAAACCTGGACTGATCCGCAAGAAGCCTTAGCGCACTTTCAAGTCGGCGGAGACGCGTGGGCGCTGTGGCACCTGGGCGGCGAAGAAGGGCCGACCTTGGGAGAGTCGCTAGCCGAGGTCAATCGCGAGATTATCCGCGAATATTCGCGCGAAGGCTAAACGTCGGTCTTTGAGGGGACTATGCTCTTCGTTCAGTTTCCCGTGAGTTAGATAAACGCGCCGATCCAACGATTCATCGTGTCATAAACTTCTGCGCGCACCTGCGGGTCCGACAGCAGCAAGTCGTGCTTACCGGGGAAGCTCGCCATTGTGACCAACGGTCCAAGTCGCGCGGAACGCTCAAGGATGACCTCGCGATCCAAAACGACGTCGCTGGAGAAAACTGCCTCGGTGAACTCTTCACCGAAATAGCTCGACGTTGACATCATTGAAAGTACGGGGATGTCCAGGTGCACTGAGCTCGCGACGTTTTCGTGGCCGTCCAGGATTGCCTCAAGCCACGCAGCGTAGGCCGGGTAAGATCCAGGGCGCTTCCACTCGAGGGCGTAGGTCCATCCCTTGACCGCAGGATCATCCGGGTAAGCGGCAAGCGAGTCAGGCAGGGGAGCGTTATGTGCGTTCCGCCCCTCACGCAAGGAACGGCCGTAGTGGTCGGGGCCGTCTCCTCCGGGCACCGCCCACATGGGATTGCGTGAAGCAATCCGTTCGAGGATCGGTGCAACGGCTGAACGCATCGAAGCCATGGTCTGCATTTCAAGCCAGGCAGAATTCAAGATCAGGCCATCGAGTGCGCCCGGGTGACGGTTCGCCCACAAGGTTGCCAAGAGTCCGCCCGTCGAGTGCCCCATGAGGACAAGAGGTAGATCGGGGTAGTCCTCGCGAATCAGGTCAAGAGCTTCCGCAATGTCCTCGTCGTAAAGACTGAGGTTTGAAACGAAACCCATGCGTTGACCCGGGCGCAGCGAACGCCCATAGCGGCGCAGATCGAGTGCGTAGAACGCTCCGCCGCATCCTGCGATGTCTTCGGCGAGCTCGCGTTGGAAGAAGTAGTCGTTTCGACCGTGGATATAAAGGAGTACGAAGCGCGGGGCCTGCGGTGTAGCTTCGCTGGGCGTGGAGTGTGCGTCGGTAGGCGAAAGTGCGGGCGCAGCAGGGGAGGAGGCGTGCGTCGAGGAAGCGTGGCCTCGGTAGCGAACAAGGGTTGCGACAACGGGGCCCGCGTCATCATCCATCAGAGGAATGGTCCGAGATTCGTAGTCTGTGCCGAGTACGTCTTGGCGCCAGTGGTCGCTTGGTGCGGGGCCTGCCTCTCCCCAGGGAGCAAGAACCTTCTCATCGACGAGGCCGTTGAAGCTTTCGGGGGAGGCCGGCGCGTCGGGGAGTTCAATGTCGTCCATGATTCTTGCTCCTGCTGATGGTGGGTTGTGTATCGATTTTATGCGGAAAACTCGGGGGTGAGAGGGATTTGTGTGACTAATGTTGCGATTGTTGTGATCGTGATTTCTGTGGCTTCGGTTAAATATTGTTGCGTATGGTGCCGAAGTGAACTACCCTCAAATCCTGTATAAGAAGAGACGAACGCCCTTATCCCGGCGTGCAACGACAGGTGGACCAGTGAGAATTGAGACAAAGCGTCGCGGCCTACGCGCATTGAGCGTGACCGTGCTATTTGCTTCGCTCGCTGCAGCAACTCCCGGCATTGCTCTTGCAACTCCCAGTGAAGATGACATTGCACGAGCTCGTGAAGCTGAAGACGCAGCAAAGATGTCGGTCGCTCAGATTGAGGTTGAACTGGCAAGCGTGAAGACCGAAGCCGAGCTTGCGCTTCAAAAAGCGCAAAGTGCTGCGGAAGAACTCAACGGTGCGCGCTACGCACTCGACCAGGCCACACAAACCGCACGCCAAGCACAAGCCGATGCAGACAAGGCCAAGGCCGACTATGAGGCAGGGAAGAAGGAAATCGCTTCCATCGCCCAGACTGCCTACCGCGACGGCGGCTCTTCACTCGATTCTCTTGCACCGTACCTTTCCGCCGACGGACTGCGCACGGTCGAAACGAAACAAGCAACGCTCAACTCCTTCTCGGCCTCGGCAAACGTCAAAATGCAGAAGGTCGCCGCTTTGGAGCGGGTCGCCAATGTCATGAATGACGCGGCCGTCCAAGCGCAGGCCAAGCAGGCCGCCGCGACCGCTGAGGTCGAGGCTCGCACCGCCGAAGCGCAGAGCGCGGCAAGTGCAGCGGCAAGCGCGCAGACCATGACCTCGGCGCGCCGTGATGCGCTGGTCCAGGAGCTGGCACGCAAGCAAAATACGACGGTTGAACTGATTAACCAGCGCGAGGCCGACCTCGAGGCTCAGCGTCAGGCGGCGGCTGCCGAAGCTGCACGCCAGGCTGCCGCTGCGGAAGCGGCACGTCAAGCCGCTGCTGCCGAGGCCGCTCGCCAAGCGCAGTCGCAGCGCCAGCAAAACTCGTACGTCGCTCCCGCTCCCGCAGCGCCGAGGTACAGCGAGCCCTCGTACTCCGGCGGCGGAGGAAACTCAGATGCCGCAGCGGGTGCAATCGCGTGGGCAAAGTCCAAGCTCGGTGCGCCCTACGTGTGGGCGGGCGAAGGCCCGGGCTACGACTGTTCCGGTTTGGTCACCATGGCCTACCGGTCGCAGGGCATCTATCTGACCCACTGGTCGCAGGCGCAATACTCCGAGGGAACGCGCGTGCCCGTCAGCCAGGCGCAGCCCGGAGACTTGATCTTCTGGAACTGGGACGGCGGCAATATCGACCACGTCGCGATCTATCTGGGCAACAACCAGATTATCGAGGCACCGACCTTCGGTGTTCCGGTTCGAATCACTTCGATCTACGGTTGGAGCTCAGTGTTGCCATACGCGGTTCGCGTCGCGTGATGGCGTGAGCGGGGGTGGGCTTCGGCTTGCGTTGTCTTGCCGCTCCGCTAATTCGCACACGAAGTCGGTGAATGTCATGCGTTATAGCCTGTGACATTTAGCTACAACGTGTGGAGGTGGCTGTGCAACAGGCCCGGGCGTTTGGGGAAGACGCCCGGGCCTCGTTATATCTGCGTGGGACGACTAGCTCTGAGCCGCAGCGTTGCTTGTGATGCTCTTGTCGTTTCCGCAACAGGGCGTTCGTTTGCTGCTGTCACATGAAGTTGGTGAATGTCATGCGTTATAGCCTGTGGCATTTGCTGACTTCGCGTGGAGGTAGCTAGACGGGTGGCACGGCAGGACTCTTGCGTCGAGGTAGCCGCAGATCCGTTTGTGAGCTGTCTCAAATTGGCAAGAAACAGAAATAATTTGCTCTAGCCATTCGTTCCTACTGGTGACACCGCAAAATGGCAGTTACGCGTCGGTCTCGCATCGTTGCGAAGAGGAACATCATGATCACATTCGACACTGTTTCAAAGACATATCCGCCTGACACGCGAGCAGTAGAGAATTTTTCACTAACGATTGCCCCGCACACAACAACAGTGTTCCTCGGGACGTCAGGATGCGGCAAGACCACGCTCATGCGGATGGTCAACCGCATGGTCACTCCAACATCCGGGACCGTCACCGTCCGAGGCCGAAACGTCGCCGATGAAGATCCTGTCGCTCTTCGCCGCTCCATCGGCTACGTCCTCCAAGACGGGGGCCTCTTCCCGCATCGAACAATCGTTGACAACATTGCAACCGTTCCAGTTCTCGAAGGCGCTTCAAAGGCAAGCGCGCGAGCAGATGCGCTCAAACTCATGGAGCTCGTCGGCCTCGATCCCTCAATGGCAAAGCGCTATCCCGCGCAGCTTTCTGGCGGCCAGCGTCAACGCGTCGGTGTCGCGCGAGCCTTGGCAAACCGTGCCGACATCCTCCTCATGGATGAACCCTTCGGCGCCCTCGACCCTCTGGTCCGCTCTGACCTCCAGCGCCAACTTCGTCGCATTCAAAAGTCCCTGGGCACCACGATCCTCTTCGTTACCCACGACATCGACGAGGCCATCTTGCTGGGTGATCGCATTGCCCTCCTGCGCGAGGGGGCGCAGATTGCCCAAGAAGGCACTCCGCGCGATCTTCTCTTAAACCCAGCCAATGACTTTGTTTGCGAGTTTCTTGGAACATCTGCCATCAGCGAGCGCGAACGAATCTTGGAGGGCGCACCCGGTGGATCTCAGGCGAACAAGCCCGGCTTGGCCTCGGCAAACGACGCACAGGGGGAGCGCGCGTGAATTGGCTGTCGAGCAGTTGGTCGCTCATCGGAGAACTTACCGCCGCGCACCTCGCGATCGCGCTGCCCGCCATCTGCGCCTCGATCCTCATTGCGGTGCCGATTGGGGCGTGGGCGCAGCGCTCGAAGAAACTGGGCAGCGCGGTTCTTTCCTTCCTCTCGGTTCTCTACGCTGTTCCCTCCCTGCCGCTATTGGTTGTCGTGCCGGTGATTGTGGGAATCGCGCTGCGCTCGCGGATGAATATGGTCATCGTCCTGACGATCTACGGGGTGGCGGTCCTTATTCGTCAGTGTGCCGAGGCCTTTGCCGCGCTTCCCGGAGATGTCATCGAGTCCGCGGATGCAGTGGGAATGTCGCCCATGAGGCGTTTCTTTACCGTCGAGCTCCCGCTGGCCGTTCCCGTGATTGTTTCGGGAACTCGAGTGGTTATTACCTCGACGGTTTCTTTGGTTACGGTCGGTGCCTTCATCGGTGTGCGCTCGCTGGGGACCCTGTTCACCGATGGTTTCCAACGCGGTTTGACCGTTGAGGTGTTGGCCGGGCTGGTGATGACGATTGCCTTGGCTGTCGTGCTTGACCTGCTTGTTGTCGGCGTGGGTGCTCTTTTGACTCCGTGGAGGCGAGCGCGATGAATCTGATTCTTGAAGCTCTGAGCTGGCTTGGTCGGGGTGAGAACTGGCTAGGGGACTCGGGCATATTTGTCCGCGCCGGACAGCATCTCCTCTTCGTTGTCCTCGTCGTGGGGATTTCTGCCGCGATCGCTCTCCCGATTGGCCTGTTCATTGGCCACACGGGAAAGTGGAAGAACCTGGTTTTGAGCGCGACGGGCGCCGCGCGTGCGGTGCCCACTCTCGGCGTGCTCACTCTTGCAGGATTGTGGTTGGGCATTGGCTGGCAGGCACCTCTGCTCGCCCTTGTCGCACTAGCGGTTCCGCCAATTCTTGCGGGCGCCTACTCGGGGGTGATTTCTGCTCAGGGGACGACTGTCGAGGCCGCGCGTGCGATTGGTCTGACCGAGAAACAGATCCTTACTCAGCTGGAGATTCCGGTGGGGGCACCCCTCATTCTTGCGGGGCTACGTTCTGCACTTCTTCAGGTGATCGCGACTGCCACTTTGGCTGCATACACGGCGAATCTGGGCTTGGGGCGGTTCTTGTACGCGGGTTTGAAGACCCGAGAGTACGGCCAGATGATTGGCGGCGCCTTGATCGTTGTTGCACTGGCGCTTGTGTGCGATCTTGCATTGGGGGCTGTGCAGGGGCGAGTGAGTCGTCGCCTGGGTACGCAGAAAGCGAGTGTGCTGTGAAGTCGTTCCTGTCCTTTCCTCATTCCCGAGGCCGTCGCCGCACTGGTGCGATAGGCGTTGGGCTTGTCTGTGCGCTCGTGGGCGTAGCTGGCTGCGGGTCGAGTGAGACCTTTGAGGGACGCACATCTGGCGATGCCATTGTTGTTGGAAGCCAGGATTACTACTCCAATGAAATTCTGGCTGAAACATACGCGCAGGCGCTTGAAGCTTCGGGGTACACGGTTGAACGTGAATTCCGGATTGGGCAGCGCGAGGTCTATATGCCCGAGATCGCATCAGGTGCAATTGATGTTTTCCCTGAATATACGGGGTCTTTGCTTCAATATCTCAATCCTGCTGCGACGCAAACTCAGGCAGACGAGGTGTATCACGCTCTCGCATCGGTCATGCCCGACGGCTTGAGTGTTGCCGATCAGGCCGAAGCTGCCGATCAAGACTCCTATGTCGTTACTCAAGAGATGGCCGAGCGATACGAACTTAAGGAAATCGGCGATCTTGCGCGTGTTAATCCCTTGGTTTTGGGTGGGAATTCGGAACTCGAGACCCGTCCCTATGGGCCGAAGGGATTGGAATCTGTGTACGGGGTAAAAGTTGGCTTTACGCCGATCGAAGATTCAGGTGGCGCGCTAACGGTTAAGGCTCTTGAGAATAATCAGGTTCAGTTGGTTGATCTTTATTCTTCTGACCCGGTGCTGGCCAATGGAAAGTTAAAGGTTCTCAATGACCCGAAAGGGTTGATTTTGGCTTCTCGAGTTGTACCGGTCCTCTCGCAGCGTATCGATAGTCGTGCGCGCGATGTCATCAATCGCGTCTCGAAAGAACTGGGTCCGCGCGACTTAGTTGAAATGAACCGACGTTCGACGGCTGAAGCGATGTCGGCCTCGGCGATTGCGTCGCAGTGGCTGGAGGAGAAGGGGCTGCCGCACAAGTAAATGAGGGTGCACTTGTGTGGTGTCGAGTGCCGCCAGTCCTCCCTAAATGCCACATGATCCTGGCATGCCTCTCCTCTAGTTCGCACACGTAGTCGGTGAATGTCACAGGAAATGACCTGTGGCATTTGGCGACAACGTATAGAGGTTGGGTGAGCGCAGAGCTTTCGTGTGTAGGTAGCCGGGGCGCTGCTCGTGATGCTCTCGTCGCTTTCGCAACAAGCTGTTCGTTCTCCGCAGCCACAGGAAGTCGGCGAATGTCATGCGCTATAGCCTGTGGCATTTGGCGACAACGTGTGGAGGTTGGGTGAGCGCAGCGACTTCGCGCGGAGAATGTGGAAGGCCTCGGAGAGCCGCGTCGCGGTGAAGACGTCAGCTATTCAGTCGATATACCCCTTGTCCCACAGCTGGCTCGAGGTCGTTGGTATGGCCTCGAGCA
>ERZ772786.918-NODE-918-length-11549-cov-3.311293_pt1 | contig 11549 bp, 8 predicted proteins | sample MGYA00511473_ERZ772786 | MGnify/ENA primary metagenome ERZ772786 (study PRJEB29015, sample SAMEA2738025) | human oral metagenome | biome: human oral; feature: human-associated habitat; material: saliva | place: China | collected 2252 ...
TGCAATTGGTAGGTCAAAAAAAGTTCCGTCTTTTGGTAATTCCGCTGGTGCAAGGTTGATAACAATCTTTTTAGCAGGGAAATCGAGTATGGAGTTTTTTATCGCACTGCGAACTCGCTCTTTTGCTTCATCGATTGCCTTATTACCCATTCCAACAATTTGTAGTCCTGGTAATCCTTTCGAAGAATCTCCCTCTACTTCAATAATTTCTGCTTCATAGCCGATTGGCGCGGCTGAAATAACTTTACTCACCATAATAAGATAATTTTAACATAACCGTTTAGAAATCACAATTTTGTGATATAATGTAATTATGTTGGGGCTGAATTAGCTTTAGACAAGAGGAATTTAACAGTTTGGCTTGCAAGTCGTTTACTACGTAAAGTCATAAAATAAATGCAAAAAACTTTGCAGCTCGAGTTGCAGCATTCTTTGCTCCAGCTCCAGCAACAATTGCCGCTTAATTTTTTGGCAATCATTTTTTAAAACAGGGCAGTGCGTGTTTTAAAAAGTGTCATATATTTTTCACTGATAGTTTAAAACCTTGCGATAAGTTTTAAATGAAAATTATTCGCAACTTTTAATGTATTTTTGTTTATTTTTAGAGCATTAAATTTTATTTAGAATAGACTAAGCTTGTAGAAGGCTAAAATGTTACCTTTTGGACCCGAGGGCAGTTCTCGGCAGCTCCACCAAAAAATGTTTTTTTCAAATACGCGTTTAGAGCGTATTTTTTGTTTTTATAGAAAAATAAAAATGAGCGACTGCGAGGAACGCTCATTCTTGGAAATAGTAATGTGGAGTTTTTGATTTTAATTTTAGGTTTTTGTGAACTGCGGAATTCACTGTAAATAATTTTTATTTTTGGCTTATGTATAAACTTTTTATTCATAAGCTACACTTATGATAACCCGAAATAAGCATAAAGTCAATACTTTTTTTCATTTTTTTGTATAATTTTTTTGTTCACTAAAATTAACAGATTAAAGCATGTTAAAAATACAACAAAACTATTTTTATTATGCTTATGGTATTGACTTTTTATAATGCTTGTGCTACAATATGAATAGCTTTGAAAGAAATAAAAAGCAAAAATTAAAAAACACAGTATTGTACATTCCACCAAGCACATTAGTAAATTAAAATTTGATAATTTTGAGTTGTCCGTTAGACTTTTTACGGAGTTTGAACGGCGATTTGAAAATAAGGTTTTTAAAATCGTCATTGGATTTTTAACTTAGTTTCGAAACGCCAAAAAGCTCCGCAAGAATATAGCGTAGAGCGCTGAGGCTAATAAGTACTTATATTTTCAAAAGAAAATATTTAAGGAACCCTCAATGAAATATGCTTCTCCATGCGAGAAGCGGTCAACTAGCTCAAAAGAGTAAGCCGTAGACCACATATTTTAGTAAAGTATTTTGTTATGATGGCATTCTACTTGCTTACTCTTTGGGCTGAATCTAACAAAATGGTATTTAATTATTATGATTTCAAAAATTATTTTTAGTCTGTCTACATTATCTGGGGTTGGTCTATTTTTGATGCTAACCCAAACATCACCAAATAAAGTTGGTCCACTCGGTATCCTTATTTTATTCATGATGGTGTATTTAGTATTTTTAGGAGTTATATCTTTTTTCTTGTACGGAAGTTATCGAGTATTTTCGATTGCGGTTGTGTATTTCCGAAAAGGGCAACCAGTTGTTCAGAAAGAAGTTAAGACGCCAGGATTCTTTTTAAAATATTCGGCTGCGTTAGCTTTTGCTCCAATTAGTTTAATAGCAAAACAATCCACCGGCGGAGTTGGAATATTTGAAATATTGTTATTAACGATAATTGAAATAATTGCAATAATTTACATTTCAAAACGTTAATGTTTATGTTATAATGTTATTATATGGAACCGCAAAAAAATCTTGAAATTCCACGAGCTTTTGTGGCTCAGCCAGAGTCAATGAACAATAGTCCTCACGAAGTGGGGAATTTTGGCTTTGAAAAAGAAATAAATCAAATAGATAATGATAAGGCGAGAGCTGAAGCACTTCAAGCATTTTCGAATCAAGAGGGCCAGCCAACTGTGCAACCTCAGACTCAGCTTCCAGTTGTGCAAGATAGCCCATTCGTACATCCAGCGCCTTTGGTTCCGGCGACAGCTAAGGATATTGACCTGATGGAAGATGAGTGGGTTAAGGATTTGAAGAAAATGATTGTTGATACAAAAGGCGATCCTTACGCACGAGAAGTTCGATTCAAAGAAATGCAAATGGATTATTTAAAGAAAAGGTATAACAGAATTATAAATGGTGGGAAGTAATGAGTATTTGGATAATCTTATTTATTAGTTTTATAATTATATGTGTAGCTGCATATTTTGTCTTTGATCAGTATAAAAAAATGGTTCGTGAGGCTAAGAACTATGAGCGTGGGCTAAAAATGGTTCCTATTCGAATTCACCTTCCTCCACCAAGCGATGATCTTGAGACTGGCGGTCGCGATGAACGTGATGTGGTCGATGAAGTTCTTTCTGAAGCTCAGACAATGTATAATATTATTGCTAGCACAGCAATGAAGGGCTTTAAGACGAGACTTTATGGTCAGAGGCATATTTCTTTCGAAATTGTAGCAAGCGACGGATTGGTTCGATATTACGCGGTGGTTCCAGCAGTTTTGACAGAAACAATCAAGCAAGCAATTTCTGCCGCATATCCTGCAGCAAGACTCGAAGAAGTTGAGATGGAAAACATTTTTTCTCAGCAGGGAAAAATGCAAGGTGTAATTGGGGGCGAATTCGAGCTTAAAAAAGATTTTTATTACCCAATTGCAACTTATCAGGAAAGTCGTAGAGATGCTGCCCGCGCCTTACTCGACGCTTTAAGTGGGGTTGAACGCGGGGATGGAGCGGCGATTCAGATTATGTTTCGTCCAGCCCCAGAAAATTGGACAAACAAATCAAATCAAAAAGTTGAATCAATTCGAAATGGTAAATCCAAAAAAGGCAGTGCAGCAGGCGCCCTTGACATAATGGAAGCCTTATGGAAACCGCCAACATACGGAATAAATAATTCGTCTGCAGAATTTCCTCAACTAACGGCGCTAGAAAATGAGGAAATTCAAGCAATTGAAGATAAAACTAAATATCCAGGATATGAAGTTTTAACTCGAGTTATCACGTCTTCGTCAACGGCCGCTAAAAGTCAAGCAATTTTACAATCTATCGTTTCAGCATTTTCGCTTTTTGATTCACCTCGTTATAACGGTTTTAAATTTAATATGACAACAGATGTTGATGAGCTTATTACCGCTTATATTTTTCGATTTTTCCCACAAAGTACGAATAAAAATATTTTGAATAGTGTAGAGCTTTCGACAATATTTCATTTACCTGATCAAAATTCAATTCCTACAGGAAAGGTTGAACGGCAAAGAATCCGTCAAGTTGATGGGCCGACCGAACCAATGCGAGAAGGTTTGTTAATTGGAGTTAATGAATTCCGTGGCATTGAAAAACAGATTCGCCTTGGAATAAACGACCGTCGTCGACATACTTACATTATTGGACAAACGGGTATGGGTAAATCGAAACTTCTCGAAAATCTTGCTTATCAAGATATTATGGAAGGCCGAGGTTTTTGTTTTATCGATCCGCACGGAGATTCTGCTGAAGAACTTCTAGGGATGATTCCTCAATCTCGAATGGATGATGTGATTTACTTTAATCCGAGCGATACTGAAAATCCATTAGGCTTTAATATTTTCGAAATTGAAAGTCCTGAAGATATGGACTTTGTGATTTCTGAAACTAACTCGATGTTGAAATCACTTTTCGATCCAGGAAACACAGGAGTTGTTGGTCCGCGAATGCAAAATATCGTGCGAAACGCAGCCTTGTTGTTGATGAGTGATCCAGATGGTGGAACATTTATGGATATTCCAAAAGTTTTGGTTGATCCTGAATTTGCAAAGCAGAAAATTAAATACCTTCGAAATCAACGCGCGATTGATTTCTGGACGAAAGAATGGCCTGCATCTCAAAGATCTAATGATGCGGGTGAGCTTGTTTCTTGGGTTGTTTCAAAATGGGCACCTTTCGAAAGTGGATTAATTAACAATATTATTGGCCAGAAAAAAAGCGCCTTTAATATTCGAGAAGTAATGGATAATAATAAAATCTTGCTCGTTAACCTTTCTAAAGGTAAGCTTGGTGAAGCTGCCGCAAAGCTACTAGGTATGGTTTTCGTGATGAAATTCCAAGCAGCAGCGATGAGTCGAGCAGATATACCTGAGGATGAGCGAAAAGACTTTTGTCTATTTGTCGATGAGTTCCAAAACTTTGCAACAGATTCGTTTGAATCAATTCTATCTGAAGCTCGAAAATACCGCTTGAATCTTATTCTTGCAAACCAGTTTACAACTCAGTTGAAGGATTCGATTAAAGATGCTATTTTCGGAAACGTTCCAAATAAAATTGTTGGTCGAGTTGGTATTGATGATGCTGAGATTCTTCAAAAGGCATTCACCCCAACGTTTACGGCAGAAGACCTAACTAAAACGCCAAATTATAACTCAATTACAACAGTTTTGGTTAACGGTTTTCCTTCGGCACCTTTCACGATGAAACTTTTGCCACCAATTGGTCGTTCGAACTCGGAGATTCGTGAAGGCCTAAGGAAGTATTCTGCTTCAAAATACGGTAGACCTCGTGCGATTGTTGAAGATGAGATTCGAAAGCGCTTAAGTGTTAATTCTACGCCAAAGCCAGCTCAACGTCCTGTCGTAAGTCCTACTGCTCCTCAAGTAGCACAAAAACCGCAGATTAGTTGGCAGGAAAGAGCAATTAACGCCACTGAATCGGCATCGGTTAATAGTTCTGGCAAGCCTCAAGATTCTTTTCTTGATGATTGGATTAAAAAGCGTGATGAATTAAGAAATAAAACGGTAAGTGCTGAAGAAAATAGCGCGCCAAAGAGCAATTTAGCGCGAACATTTCAAAAGAATATTCTACAGACTCAGCAACAGAATTCAAGTGGATTACAAAATAAAAATAATCCACAAATTCAACAGCAGATTCGGTCGCCACAAATGCAGTATAATTCTGTAATCCAAGATATTACTTCTTCAAAAGAAGAGAAGGTAGAATCAAATCGATTATCGATACGGGAAGAACCATCTCAGGATAAGACTGGTAGCATTAAAAAAATCGGTAACGATGAGGTAATATTTAAAATCAGGTAATTAATTACCTGATTTTATTTTTAATGAATTTTAGAATGTAGAATGTAATTATGTATGTGATAAATAGTGGAAGAATAGCGTTAAAATCAATTGTAAAGCCATTTAATATACAAATATATAATAATATATAATATGTTAATAAACTAGCACAGAGAGCGAAAAATAGCAGTTGAGGAATTATCACTTTCTCTAGCATATCAGATATTTTTTCGATAGAATTTGAATGGATAATTTTATGAATTATCTTATCTCTTGAGGGTGATTCTCCGTTGATAAATTTTAAAATAGATTTATATTTTTTATCTTGCATTGTTGAAATCTCCTAAATGACGTTTAAAATAGCGAATTTCTTTGTATAATAAATTTGTACGAAGTGTCATAATTATTGATATAAAAAATAGAACAATTAAAAATATAAACAGATATAGCAAATAATATAACAAAGAAAAGGATATTTTTAGCGGTGGTTTTAAATTTCGAATAACTAGAAAGCTGGTCTACTAAAGTTTCAATACTTTTCGAAACGGGGCATTTTACAGGATAAGCTAATTCATTTCCAAAGTTAACCTTAATAATACAATCAAAAGAATCGCCTTGTTTTTTAAGTGTGGGGAATTTTTCTTTCATTTTTATGGCAAATATTTTTCTTTCAGATTGCCCAGCATTGATTGTGTCTTGATTCCAATAAATTTTATCACCAGACTCTTTGTAATCGGCACCATCAACTAAATCTGCATACTCTAAAATATCGCCAAGATTAACTTCAAAATTTGTTTTTTGAGGAAGGTTTGAGATGTTTTGAATTTTTAATGTATATGAAATAATGTCTCCAGGTTTAAGATTGTGCTTTGCGGTTGAACTAATACTGTAGACTAAGTTTGGATTAGTGGTATTGCTTTTAAAGTCTTTTGTTTTTATAGGGGTATTTAAAGAATTTATCAAAGAGGAAAAGAAAAAAGTAAAAAATACAAAAAGAATTGCGAAACTACTAAAAGTCCACCAGCGCAAATCCTTCTTTAGTTTATTCTCATAGTCTTGTATTTTATTACCCAATGAAGGGCTTCTATAGTAACCTAAAATAATATCTTTAAACATAACCCACCTTTATATTTACATTTTACCATATTATTGCTATAAAAATAAGCTTTGTTTGAATTTTTTTCGAAAATAAGGTATAATACAGATATAAATTTATTACAGAAATTCTGAAATGAGAGGGAAGAATGTCTAAACAAAAAGAAAGCAACTACGACGGGTCGCAGATTCAAGTTCTCGAAGGTCTTGAGCCTGTTCGAAAACGCCCGGGAATGTATATTGGCTCGACTGGTTATGAGGGAGTTCATCACTTAATTAAAGAAATCGCAGATAACTCTATTGACGAAGCAATCGCTGGTTATGGAACAAAAGTTATCGTGCGAATTTTAGCTGATGGTGGTGTGAATATTACCGACGATGGTCGTGGAATTCCTATTGATATCCACCCAAAAACTGGTAAAAGTACGCTTGAAACTGTTTTAACTATCTTGCACGCTGGTGGTAAATTTGGTGGTGGCGGCTATAAAGTTTCTTCTGGTTTGCACGGTGTTGGTTCGAGCGTGGTTAACGCACTTTCAACAAAAATGATTGCTGAAGTTGTCAAAAAAGGCCAGTTGTATCGAATTGAATTTGAACGTGGAGTTCCAACAACTGAACTTAAGAAGCTTGGAAAAACCGATCGCGAAGATGGAACAAGTATTACGTTTTATCCAGATCCAACAATTTTCAAAGAAACAGTTACATTTGATTATAAGTGGGTTGTAAATTATCTTCGCCACCAAGCATATTTAACTAAAGGTGTTTATACTCAAGTTGATGATGAGCGAACTGGTGAGAGACAAGCTTTCTATTTTGAAGGTGGAATTCAAAGCTACGTAAAAAGTTTGAATGTTGGTAAAGAAGTTCTTTCAGACCAACCTTTCTATGTTGAAAAGAAGGTTGAAGATTCTATTGTTGAAGTGGCAATTCAGTATAATGATAGCTATAATGAAAATGTTCGGGCTTTTGCTAATAACGTTATTAACCCCGATGGCGGAACGCACGTTGTTGGCTTTCGAAGCTCACTAACTCAAACAATTAACGAATATGCACGTAAAAATAATCTTCTTAAAGAGAAAGAAGATAACCTTTCAGGTGACGATATTCGCGAAGGTTTGACTGCAATTATTTTGGTAAAATTACCAGATCCACAATTTGAAGGTCAGACTAAAAATAAATTAGGAAATCCAGAAGTTCGCCGCTATGTTCAACAGGTAATGAACGAATATTTTGGCTACTATCTTGATGAAAATCCAGCAGTTGCAAAAAAGATTGTTAATAAAGCGCTTCTTGCAGCTCGAGCACGAAAAGCTGCGCGTGCGGCTCGCGAAAATGTGATTCGAAAAGGCGTTTTGGACGGATTGAATCTGCCGGGAAAACTCGCCGATTGTTCTTCGAAAAAGCCAGAAGAGTGCGAACTCTATATCGTTGAGGGAGACTCGGCGGGTGGATCTGCTAAGAATGGTCGTGATGCAAAAACTCAAGCGATCTTGCCGCTTCGTGGTAAAGTTTTGAACACAGAACGCGCGCGTCTAGATAAAATGCTTGCCAATAACGAAATCGTTTCGCTAATTAAGGGTATGGGTGTTGGAATCGGTGAACAATTTGATATTTCAGGTTTGCGATATCATCGAATTATTATTATGACCGATGCCGACGTCGACGGAAGTCACATCGCAACACTTCTTATGACTTTCTTCTTCCGTTATATGCGAGAAGTTGTTGAAGGTGGTCATATCTATCTTGCAAAACCTCCACTTTTCTTACTGAAGGGTGCAGGAAATAAACACTATTATGTTTATAGTGACGAAGAACGTGACGCAAAGATTAAGGAATTGATCGAAGAGCGAAAAGCTCGCGGAACAAACATTAACCCAGAAGATAACGAAATTAAGCAAGCTGGCCTTACGGGAATTCAGCGCTATAAGGGTCTTGGTGAAATGGATGCAACTCAGCTTTGGGAAACCACAATGAATCCAGAGAACCGCGTACTTGTTCAGCTTAAGCTTGAAGATGCCGAAAAGGCGGATGCGATCTTTACGAAACTTATGGGAAGTGAAGTCTCAATGCGAAAAAGCTTTATCCAAGCAAATGCAAAATATGTTAACCTTGAGGAATTGGACGTTTAATTATGGAAGATAAGAATAAGAAGCCTCTTGAAGGTGAAATTGTTGAACAGCAAAACCATTCGAAAGTTCTAGAATATCGAACAGTTGAAGATGTGATGGAAGACTCATTCCTTCGATATTCGATGTCGGTGATTATTGACCGTGCGCTACCAGATGTTCGTGACGGAATGAAACCAGTTCATCGTCGCGTGCTTTATACGATGGGGGAAATGGGTGTTCGACCAGGATCGGCATTCAAAAAATCTGCACGTATTGTCGGTGACGTAATGGGTAAATACCACCCGCACGGTGATAGCTCAATTTATGACTCAATGGTTCGCTTGGCGCAAGATTGGGTAATGCGATATCCTCTCGTTGAAGGTCAAGGAAACTTTGGTTCGATGGATGGTGATCCGGCTGCTGCGATGCGTTATACTGAGGCGCGTCTTGGTCGAATCGGTGATATTTTGTTAAACGATCTTGATAAAGACACTGTTGATTTTCGACCAAACTACGACGGTTCTGAAAGTGAACCATCAGTTCTTCCAGCAAAATTGCCAAATCTTCTTTTGAATGGTCAAATGGGTATTGCTGTTGGTATGGCGACAAGTATTCCAACTCACAATTTAAGCGAAATTGTTGATGCGACGGTTGAACTTATAAATAATCCAGAAGCTAAGCTCGAAGATTTAATGAAACACGTTAAGGGTCCAGATTTCCCAACTGGTGCCGTAGTCTACGGTGGAGCTCCAATGATTCAAGCTTATCGAACTGGTCGCGGAAGTGTTACTATGCGAGCGATTGCTGAAATTGTTGAAACTAAACGCGGTCGTCATCAAATCGTTGTCTCAGAAATTCCATACAACGTAAATAAAGCTTCCCTAATCGAAAAGATTGCCGAATTAGTAAAAGAGAAGAAAGTTACTTCAATTGCTGACCTTCGAGATGAATCTGCACGTGGAACAGTTAAGATTGTAATCGATCTTAAAAAGGATGCGTACCCAAAGAAGGTTCTCAACCAGCTCTACAAATTAACACCACTTCAATCAAACTTCCACTATAACATGCTTGCATTGGTTGATGGTGTTCAGCCTCGAGTGCTTGGTTTGAAAGAAATGCTTGACGAATTCGTTAAACACCGTCGTCACGTTGTTCGTCGCCGAACAGAATTCGAACTTAAGAAAGCAAAAGCTCGTGCACATATTTTGGAAGGCTTAAAGATTGCGCTTGATCACATTGATGAAGTTATCGCAACAATTCGAGCTTCGAAAACTACTGACATTGCTGAAAAAGCTTTGCGTGAAAAATTTGGTCTAACTGAAATTCAAGCAAAAGCGATTCTTGCAATGCAACTCCGCCGACTAACTGGATTGGAACGTGAAGCAATTGAAGAAGAATTAGCTGCACTATTGAAACTTATTGGCGAACTTGAAGCTATTCTCGCCGACGAGAATGAAATCCTTCGAATTATTAAAGAAGAGCTTCTCGAAATGAAAGAGAAATATGGTGATGAGCGTAAAACTAAGATTATCAATCATGAACTTGGTAAATTCTCAGATGAAGAGCTTATTCCTGAAGAAGAAAGTGTAATTCTCTTAACGGGTGAAAATTACATCAAAAGAACTCTTCTCGCAGATTATCGCCGACAAAATCGTGGCGGAAAAGGTAAGCGCGGAATGACAACAAAAGATCAAGATATTATTGATCAGTTAGTTCCAGCAAGTACACACGATTGGTTATTGTTCTTTACGAATAAAGGTCGAGTATTTAGACTTAAAGCTTATGAAGTTCCAGCGGCTAGTCTTCAAGCGAAGGGTGTTGCAGCAGTAAATCTATTGCAACTTCAACCTGAAGAGAAAATTACATCAATTATCAAGCTTGAACAAAATAGTAGTACAGAAGATTACCTCTTTATGGCTACTGTAAAGGGTACTGTAAAAAAGACAGCACTCAAAGATTTCACTAATATTCGAACAAATGGTTTGAACGCAATCAATCTTGATGAAGGCGATGAATTGCGCTGGATTCAAAAAACTAATGGTCAAAGCGATATTATCGTATCGACGTCTGCAGGACAAGCCGTTCGATTTAATGAAAATGATGTTCGTGCGATGGGTCGCGCTGCTCGCGGTGTGCGTGGTGTTCGTCTCCGACCAAATGACAACGTTGTTGGAATGGATGTTGCTAAAGATGGAACACAAAAACTTCTTGTTATTTCAGCGAATGGATACGGGAAAGCAACAAAAGTTTCAAACTTTGAAGTTAAACATCGTGGTGGAATTGGCGTTAAAGCTGCAATTACAACTGCAAAAACTGGTCCAATTGTTTCAGTCCAAACTTTGCCAGAAGCTGTTTCAGACGCATTAATGATTTCAAGTGGCGGCCAAACTATTCGCGTTGCAGTTAAAGATATTCCAACTCTTGGTAGAACAACACAGGGAGTTCGAATAATGAAACTTTCTGACAGTGATACGGTTGCGAGCGTTGGTCTAATGGAAGAAAACCGAGAGGAAGAATAATGCCGAGATATTTAGTAATTTTTGTGTTGGCGTGGGTAATTGCGCAAGGTGCTAAATATATTCTTGAAATTCGAAAAGAGAAGTCTGCGAAATTTAAGCGAATCATCACTGAGAGCGGCGGAATGCCGAGTTCACACAGCTCAGTGGTGATCGCTATTGCGACACTTATTGGATTGCGCGAAGGAATTTACTCACCAATTTTTGGTCTAGCTTTCGTCTTTGCAATGATTGTGATTTATGATTCAATGAAAGTTCGATTTTCAAATGGAGTTCAGGCTGAGAGAATTAATGAAATTATCGAAAGCCAAAATCTAAACATTAAAAAAGTTCGAGTTGTAAAAGGTCACACACCTCTAGAAGTTGCTGTAGGCTCAGCAATTGGAATTTTCATCGGATATATAGCATTTTTATTGGGACTATAATAATATATATAATAATAAAATTAAATAGGCTTTTTGAAGTCTATTTAATTTTTATGAATTTTCTTTTAAAAAAGTGTTGACTTTTAAAAATCTATTAAGTATAATAGTTATTAGTTCGACGCGTGGAGTTAATAAATCGCGAGATTGAACTGATAATTCTGAACTTTAACAATTTAATTGTGCAAATTTATCGT
>ERZ772786.920-NODE-920-length-11544-cov-4.826007_pt1 | contig 11544 bp, 17 predicted proteins | sample MGYA00511473_ERZ772786 | MGnify/ENA primary metagenome ERZ772786 (study PRJEB29015, sample SAMEA2738025) | human oral metagenome | biome: human oral; feature: human-associated habitat; material: saliva | place: China | collected 2252 ...
ATCCCCTAGATGACAAAACAGTTAGTTATTCAGTAACGAAAGACAGTCTTATCAAGGGCGGTATGGTAGAAAAATAAACAAAATGGAGAGCAGTTCAGTTTGCTGCTCTCTTTTTGTTTTAGTATGAATTCATGGCAATATTTTGGTAGAATAGGATTTAAGCAAAAGTGAGTTTAAAGAAATTTAACTTAACTGTAGTATGAAAAAATAGCAGTAGTTAATGAGGTTTTTCTAATGATGAACAGTAGTATGAAAGAGACTTTTTTAGAAGCGATCGATCATTTGTTGTCTATCATTGACAAATATAATATTAAAAATATTGGTCCACAAGTGGATGAGCTACATATTTTGAAAGAATATGTAAATACTAATAAAAAAATGAGTTTAAGAGACAAATTGACAATATATCAAGCACTTTTCCCACCGCATGGGGGATTAACTGACATTTACTATTGGAATAATGATGTTGAAATAAGAAAAGTAACGAATGAGACTATTACCGAATTAAAATTGGTTATTGCTAATTATTTATTGGAAAGGTAACCTTTGCTGATATTAACGAATTATGTAAAGCCATTAAAATTAGAACTCGATTGATGAATTAGAAAAAGGTAGATTTTTACTTAGTTTGTAATAGGAATAATAAAATGCTAATAAAATTAAAAAACAAAATTGAATCCGAAGTTGCAAAAATTGGAAATTTAAAATTAGATGAATTTGGAATTTATTTTTCAAAACAACCTCCCTACTTTCCAGAGGGAATTTCTGTAATAGAGGATGGAAATGGAAGATATAATCTGGCTTTTACTGAACGAGGGGAAATAAGATCCGAGATTTCTAAATTAGATGATAATGAGGTAACTTATCAAATTTTAAAGATAATCATTAAAAATATTTCCTCACATACCATTGATAAAAAGGATGTAGACTTAATTGAAAAATTGATCAGAAATAATGAATTTGAAAAAGTTAGTCAATTAGTTGAGAAAGTCCAAGTGAATAGATTTAGATATGAAATGGAATTATTTGAAAAGATCAGTCCATTATATACTTCATGGTACAAAAGAGAGCATGAATAATTCGTATAATTCCCATTGCTGAGAAGCAGTGGATTGAATCTGAAGGAGAACTTCCAAATGATTATGTATCACCACTTAAGTAAGGAATGTATAAATGAAACCAACAAGACTACAATGGGAAGATGTTATCCAATTTGAAGAGGTAAAAGGATACGGTCAGCATATCTGGAGAGATGGTAATCATCTTTATTATGTTGATGAGGAGGGAGGAATTGCCCCTCAGCGTGTGGTTTATGAATTCCCATTAGAACTATTTCAATTATTAAAGTCTGGGGAAAAAACACTTAAAGAAATTCATTTCAAGCTAAAAAACGACTGTTGGCCACCGAACGTGACACAAGAAGAAGCTAATAGAAATTTCTTGAGGCAATATCCAGAGGCTTTAAGAGGAAATCCAAAAGCGTAAGGAGTTGGAGTCCTTTTCTTATGACCTTCTAGTCTAATGAACGATAATGTGAATAAAAAAGTAAGCTTAGTATCCCTATGATTTATTTTATTCAAACATTGATACAATAACACCTTCGAAATGGACAAAGTTAATGAAGTTGCGACAAATGAAATAGATGATTCCGATAATATGGTATTCGCTTTATTTGAATACGGAGCTGAAGATATACAGAAAATGAGTTATTGTTGCCAAGAAATTCAAAATTCTTAATAAAGGGTATAGAAAAAGTCGATAATAATATTATTCTAAAAATGGATTTAATAGAATAGGAGAAGGCTATGAGATTAAGAGATAAATGGGAAGATGATTCAAATCAGTATAGAAGATATAATCTTAAACAAAAGATAAATTCGGTTATCTTTGGTCTAGCAATAGGTGATGCACTGGGAGTCCCTGTAGAGTTCAGAGATAGAGATACCTATCATATTTCAGATATGGTGGGTTATGGAACCTATAATCAACCAGCTGGTACCTGGTCTGATGATACTTCTTTATCCTTAGCACTTATTGAACACCTATGTGAGGATTCTGATTTGAATGGGTTAATGGATAAATTTGTAGCTTATCGTCAGGGTTACCTCACACCTTTTGGATATTGTTTTGATATTGGTATTTCGACTAATCAGGCGATTGATCGGTATTTAGCAGGAGTTTCTCCAGTGAAATGTGGAGGGACTAGTGAGAGAGAAAATGGCAATGGAGCTTTGATGAGGATATCTCCCTTAGCTTTGCTCTTATATGAAAATTTTGATTTCAATTATAGATCAAAAATAATTGAGCAATATACTAAGCTAACCCATGCTCATCCAAGGTCTATTGTTGCTTCTATTCTTTATGTCCAGCTTTTAATTGGTTTTCTTCTTAACATTCGTTTAGAAAAATTACTTTGTCAATCAAAACCTTATTTTGAAGATTACTTCAAGAAAAAGCCAGAATACTGGGAAGAGTATCAAGAACATTTTAGTGAAATATTTGATAGAGAATTTTATCAAAAATCTAGGGAAGATATTGCTTCCACAGGCTATGTTGTTGATACCTTGAAGGCTTGTCTCTGGTGTTTAGGTACAACAGATAGTTTTGAAGAAGCTGTTCTAAAAGCCGTTAATCTTGGAGGGGATACCGATACCATCGGTGCCATTACAGGTACCTTGGCTGGAGCCCACTATCACCTGGAAGGCATCCCAGAAAAATGGATTCAAGAGCTGGCTAATAGAGAATTGATTGACGAAAAATGTCGGCAATTACTGGAACACTTATATAAACAATCAAAATAGTTCTTATTATTGGGCAACAATCAGAACAACTCCCCCCTTTTATAATAGAATAGAAGATCACTCTCAAACATTTAATAGAATACGGTAGCATATGATTAGCAAATATACAGATGAAGTCTTTGAAAAAATTGAAGAAACTTATGGGGTAGTTTTGCCTCTTGAATTTAAGCGATTGTATCGTGATCTTGAATAACTCCCAAATGGATGGTATAACTGGGCAGATTTTTCAAGAGAAAACACTGACTATTTAAAGAAACAAATGAAAGAAGTGATGGGGGAGATTACGGATGAAATAGATGAACTTGAATGGAATGATAACTGGGGAGAATGTTCAAGTACCATTCATGAGGTTTATCATTTTATAAAAAGTAAAATGAAATCTGCACCAGCTTTAATGCCGATAGTTGGCCATCGCTATATTGCTTGTGAACCTACTTCGGTTTCGCCGGTATTCTCAATTGTTGGATCAGAAATTATTTATTATTCGGCTAGTTTAAAAGAATTTTTAAAAGGTAAAACAATAACACAGGAAACCGCACTAACAGATTTGACGCAGATTTCATTCTGGTCTGAGATAGCACAGTAATTTTGCAATTTATCAAGGTATAGATGATGAAAAGAACGTATTCCATAGTCTCTTTTGGAAATGAGCAAACAGATCAGATGCTGATCTTAAATTTCATTCCCTATCAAATTTTTTAAATTCGAAAGTTACTAATTTTTATCCGGATGTTCGCGAAGCTTTGGAGAATGTTATTTCTGAAAATATGGAAGAGTCTGCTTTTGATGGTAATTTATTGGGGATCGAAGTTGGAAAAGATATAACTGAAGTATATTATCAAATGGATGATGAAAGTCTTGGAGACCCTTGCTTCATTCCTACAAATCATGAGAAAGAGGAGTATTTGGACTTAGTTCAAAAGCTAGAGGAATTTGATTACTCTCTTGCCACCTATTTCCGCCAGTTGATTGACTAGAAAGGAGAAAGTCATGAATGTTTTACTCTTTATCCCATTAATTTTTTTAGCAATAGGAGGAATTCCTATTCTTTTATGGAGACTCTTTCTTATTTCCAGTGGACTTTTCCTTATTGGTTTTGTCAGTTTTCTTATTTTCGTGGAGGGCTATGGAATATATTTGTTCTTTACAGAGACTGAACTTTACACGGAAGATTTGGCATAAAATGGATTCCTCAGTTTTACAACCTTCTTCATCCTCTTTAACCTTGCTTTGCTTGTCTTGGCAGGCTGGGCAGGGTATAAGTGGAAGATAAGATGAAAAAAATGGAGAAAACTCTAATGGTTCTTCTCCATTTTTTTATCTAATTGGTAATGTTGAAAATCGGAAGTGAAATGATACTTTCAAAGAATTCATTTTGGACACTAGCAAACGAAATAGAGCCTTGATGCAAATCAACAATTTGTTTTGAAATTTTTAGCCCAATTCCAGTCGTTCTAATTTTAGAAATATCAATGCTTTTAAAAGATAATTCATTAAGTTCAGCAATTTTTTCTGGTGAAGCTCCCTGTCCATTATCCTTGATTTCGACAATTACATTTGTATCTTTTTTGAATAAGTGGATTCTTATTGTGCAACCCTTTTCGTTATGTAAAACAGAGTTGTAGATGATATTATGGATAACTCTTGTGATTAAAAACTGCTCAATCATGATAGATTGATTAACAAGTGAATAATCGTAATCAAATTCAAATTCAAAATCATTCCAGATTTCTTGATTTAAAATATGGATGAGAATGTCTTTGAAGAAGGGGATAATGTTTGTTTCAGTCTGATTTAATTGAAGATGACCGGATGAAAGGCGAGCTACTATATTTAGATCATTTAAAATATTTTGGATGTAATAGGATTCCGTCAATATTGGGGGAATATGTTTTTTAGACTGTGTATCTAGTTCAGAATCATTTAACAAGGACGCGTTAGAAATGATGACAGAAAGAGGTGTTTTGATATCGTGTGCAATACCTGAGATCCATTGCTCCTTAAAGACTTCATTCTCTTTGAGTAGAGTATCGGTTTGATTAATTGCAGTTGTAAGATATTCTAGTTCTGATATAGAATTTATTGGATTTTTCAGACCATCCGGGAGATTCTGAATAGCAGTTACAAGAGGCGCAATTTTACGATTGATATGCGTCACACCATAGTAGTAAAGAAAAGCGAAATAAAGGCAGTTGAAAAGCAATACTCCAAATGCTACTAGTGGAATCAAGCGAATACTATCTATATCTAAGTAATTATAACTATAACGAGCAATTTTATCTTTTGGAAAACCAACAACAATGATGTAGCCACCTTTTATCTGACTAAAAACAGGATAATCTGAAAGATAATAGCGAGAAAACTGTAAAATGTCCCCATAGTCAAATTGCGAAGGAACTTCTGTAGGTTTATACTGTTCGTACACTTGTTTTCCAGTCTGCTTATCCAATACCATGAGCCATAACTTTTGTTCTTTTAGACTAGAAATATCATTTCTAGGTATGTGGACGTTATTTTTTGTGATGGTAATGTGTTCAGAAATTATTTTCACAGTCTCAGTAGCAGTTTGCTTTTCCTTAATGTAGAAAACAAAACTGGCAATTAGAAGAATATTGGTAATAAAGATAATGATGGAAAAAAAGATAAATTTCTTTAGTGAATACCTTAAAATTTTGGTTTGGTTCATAATCATGATAACAATTTATATCCCAGCCCTTTAGCTGTCTTTAAATATTGAGGTTTTGAAGGATTTTCTTCTATTTTTTCTCGAATTTTCCGAATATGTACAGTCAAAGTGTTTTCATAACCAAAGCTATCCACTCCCCAAATCGTATCACAGAGAGATTCGGTTGAAACGATGTAATTTTTATTATCGTAAAGTTTTTTCAAAATCTGAATTTCAATTGGCGTAATAGATATTTCTGCTCCATTTTTTTGTACTGTTGCATTCCGAAAACTCACCAAAGCCTGTCCAATCTGTATTGCTTCCTGTTCTGGTTTATAGCTTCTCCGGAGCAGAGCCATAATACGATAGATAAGATTTTTTGGAATGAAGGGTTTCATGACATAATCATCACCACCAGCATTGAAACCAGCTACCTCATCTTCAGGATTATTTTTGGCAGTCAGAAAGAGGATAGGTGTATCGCCTTTTTTTCGGATATGTTTTGCTAATGTGTAGCCATCACCATCGGGGAGCATAATGTCCAAAAGGAAAAGGTCGAACTGCTCTGTTTCAATCATGTCCAAACTAGATTCTATATCATAGGCTGATGTTAGATTGGAAAATCCGTAGGCAGTGAGAATATCTCTTATGGAAGAGTTTAAAATTTTATCGTCATCAATGATAAGGATGTGCTTATTCAGGAGTTGTTGTTCGAAATTCATAATCTTACCTCACTTATCTATATTATACCATTTAAAAGAGTGAAAAAAGGTAAAACACTTTAATCTTAATGTAAAATTAAGGTTAGCTTAGTTTAAAATTAATCTAGCATGTCTATAATAAAGACATAACCTAGATAGAGATACTTCTCAAATAAATTTTAATCAGTGAGGTATTTCCAAATGGCTAAACAACAAATGAATCTCGTTGAGATTGAAGCAATGAATTCTCTTCAAGAATTGACTCTTGAAGAACTTGATAACGTTCTTGGTGCTGGTGGTGGAGTAATCCAAACTATTGTTTTAAGAAATCAATTTTATTCAGACAAAACAATGGTAATAGTGAGTCACCAATTAGATATTGTGAATTATGTTGATTCTATTATTTTTGTTGATAAGAGTAGTGGAGATGTTATCAAAGATACTCATGATAATTTGATTTATAGAAATCAAAATTATAGAAAATTATTTGGTTTAAAGGAGAAAGTTCATAATGATTAGTAATGTTTTACAGATAAAAAACTTACAAAAGGAATTTAAGGACACTCAGGTAGTTAACCTTAGTTCCTTATCAGTTCAACAAGGTGAGATTTATGGTTTTCTAGGTCCAAATGGAGCTGGGAAAACAACCACCATGAAGATGATTTTGTCTTTGATTTCTCGTACAGCTGGGGAGATTGAAGTGTTCGGTCACCCCATAGGTACGGACAAGCAGTATCTTAATCAGATTGGCTCTATGATTGAAGAACCGTCTTATTATCCTAATTTGACAGGCTATGAAAATCTCTTGGTCTTCCAAAAAATCCTTGGATTTGATAAGAAAAATATTCAGGAAACCTTGAAAATTGTGGGGTTAGATCAACCTAAAAACAAGAAAAAATTGGTTAAAGATTATTCCCTGGGTATGAAACAGCGTTTGGCTTTAGCCTTTGCCTTAGTCAAGAAACCACGTTTGTTGATACTGGATGAGCCAACAAACGGGCTAGACCCAGCAGGGATTCATGAAATTCGGGAACTGATTATCAAGTTGGCAAAAGAACAGGGCATTACTGTCTTCATCTCTACCCATATCCTTTCTGAAGTTGAACATATCGCTGACCGTGTGGGGATTATCAATCATGGTCAACTGGTTTACGAGGGAGAAATTCGTAAAATTCAGTCCAATAAATGGCTGGAAGTGCGTGGGGATTTTAGAGATCGACGTGAAGTCATTAGCCAAGTGTTATTTGGTTATCCGTGCAAGATGTTAGAGATACAAGAGGATAAACTCAAGCTGACTAACCTTGCCGATCAGCAGATTTCTAGTTTGTTACGAGATTTAATAGTCGAGAAAGTTCCAATTTATGAAGTGAAGCAAGAACAAGAAACCTTGGAATCTATCTTCCTTAACTTAACCAAGGAGTGAGTCTTATGTTGAATAATTTGTCTATTGAATTGCTCAAGGCAAAACGAACCAAATCCTTCCTCATTAGCATACTAGTTATGGGAGTCGGATTTGCTTGGGCAATTGCAGCCGCTACACGCTACCTAAGTAATCCAGACATGCACCAGATTAGCCTAATTTTCTATATGATAAAAGAAGTAAATGGCTTGATTCTTCCTATTGTGGTTGCTCTCTTTGTATCGCGGATTGTCAAAAACGAGAAGGAGGGCAACACTTTCAAACTGCTTTTGGCAAATGGTGAAAATGTACGGCATATCTTTCTGAGTAAGCTTGGCCTTACTATGTTCGTTTTGACCTTTCTCGCTTTTTTGGAGGGAGTAGTAGTCCAGTTGATTGCAATCTTATCTGGTCTAGAAATGCCTGTTAGCCTAATCCTCTGGCAAATCGTCATTTTCTTGCTAGCCTCTTTTGTCTTGACCTGTCTGTTTTTGACTTTGCAGTTTTTACTGAAAAAGCAGGCACTGATACTGGCATTAGGGATTTTCGGAGGATTTCTTGGAGTTGGATTTGGTCATGCACCAGCTTTTCTACAGCTGATTTTCCCTTTTGGTGGTATAGGATATCTGTCTCTGGTGGATTACCAGCAAGTCGCCAGTCAAGTGAGTTATGTTTTGGTGACAAACCTAGGATTTAAACTCTTTACATATTTGCCAATAGCCCTAATCTATTTCTTCTTATCTCTCTATCTGGTTGAAAAGAAAGGAGGCAAGCTATGATGTCTTATATATCAGTAGAATGGCGGAAAACCAAAAAATTTTCCATGTTGATGATTGGTATTTGGTTCTTAGCTTTTTGTAGCCTGATTGGTCTTGGGATTTACTTTGGTTCAGCTTATTCTATGGTTGCAGAAAGTGAAAAGGTACCTGTTTTATGGGGACAATTGACCTTCTATTATAGCCAGCTTTTCTTTCCGATTTTGGTCAGTCTTTATGTAGCCATGATGTTAGGAAAAGAGTTTGATAGAAAAAATATTGAATTTCTCAGAGCTAATAATGTCAGTCTTGGGAAATTATTGTTGGCAAAAGAAATAGTAATTATCTTGTTTATTGCTGTTTTACAGTTGTTCTTGTTTGGTATTTTTTATGTCAGTGCTCATCTAGCTCATTTAGAAATTTCTAATTTGTTCACCTACCTCAAGTGGGATTTATTGGGGATTTTTGGAACAATTAGTATGATGGCAGTGCAGTTTTTTGTAACAGCTAAAACTCGTGTTTTCAGTAAATCTGTGGGAATTGGTGCTATTGGTACTTTCATAGGATTTATGATGATTTTTGTATCAGATAAATTATCTTTAATCTATCCCTACTCCCAAGCTATGGTGGCAATGCGGTCACGGAATTTGATAGATTTTAATTTAGTGGAAATATTGCTGTTTATCATTGTAAATATTCTTCTGTGGGGGATTTTTCATACATTGAGTAATAAAGAATTGCATAAGTAATGCGAAGACTCTTCGGAGTCTTTTTCTTGTGATAAAAGCTCCAAGCTTTATCTGGTATGCTTGACCTAGTTTTTTAGAAAGAAGGTCTAAGATGTTAAATATAGTCAAAACTAAAGTCTTAATTAGTGTTGGAGCAGTGGGTGCAACTAGCTTTATTCTCATAATGGGATTTACTGTTGGTTAACACTCGACTGTTAAACAAAGTCGCAAATAGATTGAATTGGCTGAATCTAAACTTGTAGAGGATAAACAAGCAGAAGATAAAGCCAGCATTTTGTCATCAAATACTGTATTAGTGCCCCAAATTCAAGAGAAAATTCGTCAGATAGCATCTCCAATGGATGCTGTTTTAGAGGGACGTAATCGTCAAAATCCTTTGAGAGCAGATTGGGAAGAGGTCAAAGATAAAGTGATTCTTCAGGCCCTTCGGATGAAATTTAGCCAAAATCCAGACATTGCTAAAGAATTGATGGCGACAGGAGATGCCATCCTCATCGAACATACGCGAAATGACGACTACTGGGCTGATGGGGGAGATGGCTCTGGGAAGAACAAGCTAGGCCTTCTCTTAATGCAAGTACGGGAAGAGTTGAAAAACGCTAACCTATAATCTCTCCTCTAGCTATTCCACTTAACACCCTAGGTTTGGTATGAATACCACCAAGATGGCTACAATGATCGATAAGAAGAAACCTCAAGTCAGTTGGCTTGAAGTTTTTATGTGCGTGAATGTGCTGAGAATACCACTAACTAGGCTTTTTTCTAGCGGAGAAAGATGCTATAATATGAAAAAATTTAAAGGAGAAATGAATGGGAGATAAATACACAGTAAAAAGTGATCTTTCGGTGGCTGCTAAGCATGCTACTGCAATAGGATCTGCCAATAATCATCCAGCTATAACAGTTCAAAGAGATGAGCAAACGACAGTTGCTGGTAATATTAGTGCTAAAAATGGTATTAGTCAATTTGAGACTCTTCAGGCTCAATTATCGAATCATATTGTGAATATGATTCAAAATATCCATAGCTTGGCCGACCAATTTGAAGATAAGGACGCCATGATTCGTCAAAATTTAAATATTTTGAATACCATTCAGGCTAAGCCATCATTCTCAAATGAAGCGAAATCAAAATACTTAGATGTATTAGAGGATTAGATATGAGTGCAGAAGATACATGGAATAAACTCCATGAGAAAGAACGACAACTTTCAGAGAAGGAGTGGGACTTATATCAGCGGATAGAAAAATTAGATTCGAAGAAAATGGAAGTAATGGATCGGCTTTTGAATGATTCATATTGGTTAAATGATCTAGATTTTCTTTTCGAAGGTAGTAGATATCAAAGTCAAATGATGAATGACCAGTTAGATTTCCAGCATCAAGTGAGAATAATGGAATACAGTCTGGATGAAGAATTAGAAAAACTTCGGAAAGAACATAAATCTATTGAAATGAAGTTAGATTCGATTCACCAAGAAAAAAGACGATTAGTGACGGAGGAAATCACATGAGTATAGATATGTATCTAGAATCCGCCAGAAGTCAGGCAACTAGTTTATCTAGTATATCCGCCCAGTGTGTGCAACAGAATATTGAATTGATTAAAGTTCTTGAAAATTTTGTCGCTGAAGAAGAGTTAAAAGGGCATGCTTACGACTCAGCAAAGGCGCATATTACAAGTACTGTAATTCCATTAATTCAAGGGATTGTTTTATACCAAGAATCACTGGCGGAGGAGTGTCAAAAATTTGTCAGTCAATATACCTCTGACGTAGATAGTAAAAGTTGGCGTCAAGTGGATTTAGAGGAAAAAATTAGGGAAGCAGATCAAAAGATTTCAAGTCTACGACAGTTAATGGAAGCAAAATCGAATAATAAAATTTCAGCTTTTCTAAATCTTTCGGTATCCATAGCCGTATTTGAGGGAGTAAAACAAAAATTACAGAAAATATTAATTAGTCTGCTTACTTTTAATGCAGTCTCTCCAACTATCTTTTTAAATTCAGAGCGGTATTTATTGGCCGTTCAAAATGGTTTTGCCCAAGCTGCACAATCATGGGATGCTACTAGTGGAACCTACTTGCCACCAAGTAGTGGATCTGATCTATCGTGGAAGCAAACAATCTCTTTAGGATGGCAAAAACGCCAAGCAATCCTGAACAAAGTGAAGAATCCGAAGGTTGAAACATTAGAAGACAAACTCTCAAAAATGTCACGTGCAGAACTAGAGGAAGAGTACGGAGATGTGATTCAAGCCTATAAAAGGTTTACGAATATGGGGCAAGGTGATACGATTCTCGCAAAATGGGATATGAATGATCTCAAATTGTTATGGAAGCGGTATAATGAAGTGAAGGATGATCATTTAGGGTTATTACCTTCAGAATTAGCCAAGGTGGACCCAAAATTTAAGAAGCGTATCGATGCAATGGATCAAGAAGCGTTAGAAGAGGCCTACCCAGAACTTAAAA